>JFJP01036971.1_pt1 | contig 94657 bp, 94 predicted proteins | sample 431651 | NCBI WGS metagenome assembly JFJP01 (sample SAMN02602958, study PRJNA72255) | Microbial mat metagenome, whole genome shotgun sequencing project. | biome: fresh water; feature: sink hole; material: water; isolation source: purple microbial (photo- and chemosynthetic) mats found in...
TTCCTCTTCGGTTAAAACTTCTGCTCCGGAGTGAGTCTTCTTCATGGATAAAACATGCTGCAGTTTTTGTTGAGTGGTTTTATCTAGTGGATTAAGTTCTAGAATCTTTTCGAGAAGCTCAATTGCCTTGTCGTAGTAGTGCTGAGCACAGTAAAGATCTATTAGCGTGTGTGAGACAATAGGTGAATCTACAGGTGTGGATTCGGGTTCTGCGTCCTCAATATCACCAATTTCTTCAAATTCATCAGCATAAAAATCATCTTCTAAACTTCTGACCGTTATCTTTTCTTCGTGCAATATAGGGTGTTCAGAAATTCCGGGTTTTCTCATAACCCATTCGGACTCCGACTTAGCTTCTTCAATTTTTTTAGTTTCAGCTTCCTCTACCGGTGCCGTGCCTTGGTTAAAATCTACCTGAACCCAATCATCATCTAATCCCTGAGGCGTTGGTCGATTTTCCATTTCTGGAGCTTTTATCAATTGCTCCAGACTAAGTTTTTTATGGCCAACCATCAGGTCATCTTCAAGCTTCTTAACCTGCTCACCGAAAAACTTGTCTCGTGGATTCATAAAGAGAAGATACTTATAGGTATCTAGGGCCTCATCGAGATAGCCCAAGTTCATGCAGCTCTTAGCAAAAATCTTCTGGAGTGAAATGTTATCCGCGTTCTGAGAAACAATTGGTCGAAGAGTATTGTAGGTGAGTTCGTACTTCTCTTGGTCATAGTAACAGTGAGCAAGAACAATATACCCAAGAGCATAATTAGGATGGTTGCGTATTCCATCTTTAAGGATCTTAAAGGCATCATCGAGCATGCCCAGTTTTCTAAAAGCTTCAGCAAGGGGAGCAAAAACCTTCGAACGAGGATTTTTCTTATATAAGGCGAAATATTTGGCCAAAACGGCCGACTGATTTTTTTTGCCTAACACGGATCAACCTGCCTAAAGCGGTTTTGCGGAATCAATTCCAGTATTAGTGGCCTGCCTGTCAGACATTCCGGCTTGTTCTTGATTGATAATCCTTGGAGTCATGAAAATTATAAGTTCATTTTTCTGAGTTAAATTAGACTTAGGAGCTCTGAATAACCAACCTATCAATGGAAGATCTTTCAGATAGGGGATACCACTCACTTGATCAAGAGTATCTGTTTGGTAGAGACCACCAATCACAACTGTTGAGCCGTTATCCACTAAAACGTTTGTCGTAATGTTTCGTCTGTTCATGTTTGGTGGAGCATCAGCAGTTGGTCTTGTACCAAACGATGATTTTAAAAGGTTGATCTGCATTGAAATGGCACCGTCATTTGTCACTTGAGGAGTCACAGTGAGGGTCAGATCTGCCGATATATTTTGGAAGGAAGGTAAAGGAGCAGCTCCCGCCACTGTAGGAACCGCCACTCGGAAACTCGTTTGTTGCGAACTAGTGATCGTTGCTACTTTTTTATTCTGCGTCACAACTCTTGGAGTAGAGATAACCCGGCCTTTGGATTCGGACTCTAAAAGTTGAAGTCTAAAATCTAAACCGAGAAGCCGCTTATACACACCAATAGTCGCACCAAGAGCTGGAGCTCCGGCAGTACTGAATGAGAAACCTGGACCAACCGGATTACCAATTGGTGTGACGGGATCATAACCAAAAGTAATACCATTTGAGAGACCAATGGTTTTTGTATAGTTTTCATTGGCTTCAACAATTTTAGCTTCAATCAAGATCTGCGGAGTCTGAGTATCAAGTGTCTCAATAATCTTTTTTATTCGTTCAATTGATTCAACAGTATCTTTAACAATCAAACTATTGGTTCTCTCATCAGACTGCATCCTGGCCCTAACTGGCGTGAGGTAATCTGTGATGATTTTTGAGATATCTGTCAATGTTGCGTAATTGATTAAAAACACTCGCGTTACTAAGGGTTCAAGACCAGCCTTGAGTGATAAGTTTTTTAATTCATCCTCTTTTTCTTTTGAGGCTTGACCAACAGTCTTCATGATCAAAATGTTGGCATTTTTATCTGCAACTAATTTTGAAAGGTTCATAATTGTATCAAGAGCTTGATCCCACGGCACATTAGTTAGAGTTAATGTGAGTGGAGGATGCTTCGATATTTCTTGGTCAATGATGATGTTAAATCCGGAAGTATCAGCAATCATATTTAACAAATCCGGAACTGGAATCTCTTTCACATTTATCGATATTCTCTTCCCGATGTATTTTTTAGGTCCAGACATCGTAAGATTACTAATAATATCTTCAATGCTGTTTGACTTTGGAATATTCAACCCAATGCTGTCTTCAATTTTCTCATCACCCTTCAGACTCGTAGCTTCGCCTGCTCGAATTTTGTGTTGTGAAAAAACGCCAAACCTATTTTCAATATTCAGGATGATTTTATTTCCCTTCATCTCCAGCATAGAGCGGACGTTATCTCTTAATTGGACCGCAAATCGAATATCATTTGTGGAACCTGGTTTTTTGTAACCTGAAATAAATACAGCACTTCCTGGAAACTCAGAAGTATCGATTCCTCGTAAAAGCTTGGGCGAAACTTTTACATTTTTTAAATCTAAAATAATTTGTTTATCTTCAGAGACGTGGAAGCGTTCAGCGAATACATCTTTATCGGTTTCGATAACGAGTTTACTGACTTCGCCTTCCTGGACGAAATTAACATTCTTAATCTCTTGAGCAAAAAGCCCAAACGAGACTGCTAGTATCAGTAGAAATAATCCTATCTTCATGCTTTCTCTCTTCCTTAAGATGAGCTGATGACTCAATTGTATGGAGTTTATTTAGAAATGGGTATAACTGTTTCTAAATATTCTTCCTGTCCATATACGTTAACAATTTTCTCAACTAATATGATGCCACCTGGAAGTATTGCCTTGAGCTCAGCTCCATCATCCCCGATTTTCATGCCTTCCTTCAAAATGATGATTCCAGCTTTTTCACCGTCTTTCACCATCGCGCGCCTCTCTCTCCCGATTAAAACACCTACAACTCTGAGTGATTCAACACTAGTGACACTTTCTTCTTTAATATTACTGTATTGGCCATTGCTTGAGGTGTATCCCTCTTTATCTTTACTCTTATCTGACTTCGACTGGGGAGCCTTGAATGGATCTCGTAATTCAAACGGTTTTTCAATTTTTGTCTTATCTCTAAAAAAATTACTCAAAGGGTCCACAGGGGCAGCGTACGCCCCTACTGTTATCAAAATAAAAAATAATACTACATTCATCATTTTAGTCTCTTATGGTGCGGGTGGTTGATTGGGCTCAAACCCTCGGTCAACTCTAAACTCAGGATTAAACCTAAATGCCTGAATAACGCTTTCTCCAGCAACTAGTTGAAACCGCCCTCTCTGAGTTGTGTCAGCATTAACTAATTTCAAACTTTTTACGTTATAAATTCGAGTGGCATTTCCAATTCTTTCAAAGAAAATCAAAAATTGCAGGAATGTACCCTTGGCCTTAATCAGATAATCTTTAGATATAAAATAAGTGCTGGTAGTTTCACTCCCAGGAACAATTTGAGGATCTTTAATATTGAGTGAGCTTATCTCTTGGTTAAAGACCGTCAGGATCTGGTTATCATTAATTTCAGCTGGAAGTTGTTTCTGCGCGGATTCAATATTTTTAGCAACCTCTTCAACTCGAATCTTTGATTCTTCAGTTTTCTTAACAAACTCCTGAATTTCTTTAACTTTTTTCTGATTTGAAATAATTTCAGCTTCAATTGAAGGGAACTGGTTGTTGAGCTCATCCATTCTGAGCGTATTTGCATCAAAGCTTTCCCAGACTCCGTACAGGCCATAAATAACGATAAGAAAATGAATGTTCGCAATGAACTTATTTGCAAGATCTTTCATTATTCAAACCTCGCAATGGCAAAACTGATCTCAAAGCTCTCTACTCTGCGCTTATCAGTCTCCCTAACATTGCTTGTAGTACTTTTAATGTTGGCATCTTTGATAAATACTGACGAACGCAAATTGTTTACAAAATTACCTACACTCGTATAGCTAAGAGCTTCCCCTTTAACTGTCATGCTTTCATCGATAATGGTGAGTTCTTTAATCCAAAGATCTTCAGGCATATTTTTGGAGATATAGAGCAATAAATTAGCAGGATTTCTTTTTTGCGAAATGGCCTGCTTAACAGCTGTAAGCTTTTTGCCGAGATTTTCTTCTTGGATTTTTAGTTCACGAATTTGTTTCTCCAAAACCGATGATTGTGAAACTTTTCTTTTTAAAGAATTCGATTGGGCCTGAAGAGTTGTGAGTTCCTGTGAGCGAAAAGTAAAGTCGTCCTCCCACATGGGATAAATCAAAAAGTCTGGTAGATAAATAACTACGCAAGCAAGGATAACTGCTTTAAATTTTAGTTTAGTGAAATCAAATCCACCAAGATTGGAAATGTCGACCTGTTTTTGAGCTGCACTTAAGTTAATTTTAATCATGATTAATTAACTTTCCTCATGGCCAGCCCTATGGCTATAGCTGAGATAGCGGAAAGGTGATCAAGACTTTTTTCAGCTTTGCGTTCATCAATCTTTATTTTAGAAAAGACATCTATCCTTTTAACTTCGAGACTCGTAGCTGCTGATAATTTCTCTATCATCCCAGGTAACAAGGAATTGCCACCTGTTACAAAACAAAAGTTAACCTTTTCAGCACTTCCCTGTGAAATATAAAAATTAATATTTTTTCGGATTTCTGCAACCTGCTGATCAATCTGAGTATTAATTATATTGAGAATCTCCTGAGGAAGATTTCCATTCTCATCACCGTTAGTTTTTAGATCTTCAGCTTCTTCATAGCTGACACCCATCTGGCGCTGAATTTCCTCCGTAACAAGTCCACCACCAATTGGGAGTTCTTTAGTGAAGATGGGACCACCACGTTTATATACGATTACTTTAGTACTCTGGGCACCAAGATCAAGGATCAAGGACCCTTCGGAGTATTCATCCAAGTCATCGGCATAAACTTCTTCAAATATGTTTGAAAGAGCCAGCACGTTGAGATCAACAATTTTGGGCGTAATTTTTGCGTCGGCAAGTATCGCTGAAAATCTTTCTACGACATCAGTTCTGGCAGCAGCGACCAAAGCGTCTTTACCACCGCCTTCGTTCTCGCCAATGATGTGAAAAGAGATCTGTGATTCATCAGCGCCAAACGTAATATACTGTTCCGCTTCCCACATGATATGGTCTTCAATTTCTTCTTTAGTACCTTCAGGGACATTCAGACGCTTTGTCATTGTATTGGGCCCATATAGACCCAAGCAGCCAGTTTTAGATTTAATACCAGCTCTCTTCATGGCTTCTTGTAAACCCTCAACAATCTCAGATGGTTTCTGAAATTCATCTTCAATGATGGCAGCTTCAGAGAGTACAAATGCTCCGAACTTATCAACCTTGAATTTTTTGGGATTACCGCTGATCTCACAAACTTTTATGCTATGGGCACCTATATCGATGCCAAATACCCCACCGGGACTTAATTTGCCTAAAAGCTCATCAATCTGCTCTTTTAATGATGCTGCCAAAGTCTTCCTTGCCCTTGTGAATAAACAAAATCTTAATTAATTATAGGCAGAGCGATTACGAAGTATCAAGGATTTAGTGCTTCACGCCAATTAGAAGAACCACGACTGAATAATATGAGCTGTTTCAGAAAAAAATATTTGAAAGGTGGCCACAATCAAGATTGAAGGTCCAAAAGGCATAGGTTTATCCTTACTCATTTTCTTTGAAACAATTAATAGTAAACCAATAACTGCCCCGACAAAGCAACTAAGGAATATTGTAAAGAAAATACCCATAGGACCAAGCAAGATCCCAAGGATACCGAAAAGTTTTATATCTCCACCGCCAAGTCCAATCTGGCCTCGTATTTTGTAAAACAACCATGTCACGAGAAGTGGAACACCGAAGCCGAGAACCCCACCGAGTAGTCCATGCATCCAGTGAAAATTGAAAAAACTGTAAGGGACTATTAGAACAAGCAGGTAAATATTAAGCTTATCCAGCAAGAGCTGGTGGTCCAGATCAATAAAAAAATGACATATGAAGACACAGGCCAGTGAAAAGTTAAAAAAATAGGGTCCTAGATTTTGCATGCTAGGATCATCAGGAAATAACCAAAAAGAAATGAAGCCAGTTAAAAGCTCGATCAAGGGATAACGCCAAGAGATTCTTGAGCCACAAAAGCCACATTTGCCTTTAAGAAACAGAAAACTTAGTACCGGAATGTTATGATACCACTTAAGCTGTGTTCCACATTGGGGGCAGGCAGACCTATCAGTGACTAGATTTTTTTCAGCAGGCATTCTCAGAATGACCACATTCAAAAAACTTCCAATCAGGCATCCAAAAATAAAAGCATAAATAGAAAATAGGTTTTCCATCAATCTAGATTCTTGCGATTAAAAATGTAGATAATGAGAAATAACAAAAAAGCAGAGTAACTTAAACCGTATACAGTATTCATGATCAAAAAATCAGTCGGCAGTGTTTGTTTATAAAGAACATAGTCCTTGATGTTTAATTTATAAAAGCCGGGTAGAACATAGTGATAAAACTTCAAAACCTCACTTAATAACGGACGTGAAGTGACGAACATAATATTCTGAGTGTCAGCAATAAAGTGCCCCGCAATCAATAACACAAATGAAAAGACCGAACTCAACACAGTATTGGTAACAAGGGAAAACGCTGTCACAACTAATAGCAACAACAGGCTTTCCAGGAAGTTAAAGAGGATACTCCAAAAGAACAGACCTTCGATTTGATTTCCAAGTAGAACAGTAACAAGCACAATCATGGTTGAAAGAATCAGAGTATTAACTATCAAAACCCCAATCAAACCTAAGAGTTTGCCCAGAATAAATTGAATCCGAGTAACGGGCCTTGAAATAATCATATAAATGGTTCTTGATTCAATTTCTTTTGAAAGAAGATTTACACCTAGGAACAATGAAATTCCAAGGCTCGAAAGTGAAAGAAGTCCTAGACCTACATCGATTGCAACTCTGAATGGCGCTCCATAAGTAAACTCCGAGGCTACAAAAACTGAAAGCATGATGGCGAGTCCAATAAATAAAACGCCATATAAAACCTTGCTTTTTAAAACTTCTTTAAATGTGTAATAAGCAATTGTATAAATCTTACTATTCATTATTTATTCTTTATTTTATAAAAAATTTCTTCAAGCGTAGGCTTTTCAACATCCAAACTAACTATATCAATTGAGTGATTGACCAAAAGTGATAACGTCTTTTGTTTAGACTCTGCTGAAACTTTTATATACTGATAATCAGAACCCATGTCATCCCATGACTTAACCAGGTTTTCACCTTTTAAAATATTTTCCACTACTTCACGATTTCCTTTCACCTTAATTGCTATCTCAGTGTTGGGCGAGGAATGAATCAAAGTCTGCACCGATCCGTCATAGATGAGTTTGCCTTTTTCGAGAAAAATAACTCTGTCACATATTTCTTCAATATCCGGTACAACGTGGCTGCTAAAAAAGATTGTTTTACCCTTTTTATGAACTTCGGAAATGACATCTTTCAAACCTTTTCTCCCCACAGGGTCCAGACCGGAAAGAGGCTCATCTAAAATAATAAATTCTGGATCATGCAAAATAGCAGCGAGGAAACCTATTCTCTGAAGCATTCCCTTTGAGTAAGTTTTCAGTGGTCTCTTTAAGGCGTGCTCAATGCTAAATACCTGTGACCAGTGCTTAATTCTTGGGCGTAAAACCGCCTTGGGAGTTTCAGAAAGCGTCCCCAGCATATTCAAAAACTCCTCACCATTGAGGTTCGGATAAAAATACGGACGTTCAGGTAAAAATCCAATTTTTTTGAAAATTTCGATTCGAGAATTCCCAAGTGAGGGAGAAAAAGTGACTTGTCCACTATCGGGACGAATGAAGTCCATAATGATTTTGAGTGACGTTGTTTTGCCGGCACCATTGGCGCCAAGAAAGCCCACTAGCGAGCCATCCGGTATATTAAAACTGACTTTATCCAAAGCCACAAAAGGTTGAGCTAATAAATCGGACTTAAAGATTTTCTCAACTTGTTCTAATTTAACCATATAATTTAATATAATAGGGAATCTATGGAAAAATGCAAAACTATTCTAAGAACACAAATGCCGCTCTTTGGGGCTGCCCTCGCCTTTGGACTTTCAGTCTGGGCAAAAAACAAGATTCCCACTCCCCCGCTCAATGTTTCCAAACAAGAATCGGCCATGACAGTTAATACTGATTTCCTTAAACTATTCTCGGCCGGAAACAGAAGAATGATGGCAGATTTCGTGTGGATTAAAACTCTACTCGAATCTGACTTGGAACATTACAAAAAAGATAATCTCAATAATTGGATGTATCTGCGCTTCAATCAGATAAGTGATCTAGATCCACTTTTTTATCAAAACTATCTCTATGGTGGACTTTATCTTTCAGTTGTCAAAGATGACCCAAGATCAGGAATTAAAATATTTGAGAAAGGTTTAACCTATTATCCTGAGGATTATAAACTCCGCTTTAATTTAGGCTTCACTCAATACTTTGATCTGGGTGACTTTAAGGCAAGCCTTGACAACTTAAAGCACATTGAAAACAGTCCTGATCTTCCTATACCAATGAGGTCTGTAATCGCTAAACTTCAGCTTCAAACAACTCTGGATTATGACTTAGCTTTTTCCATGGTGAATGAACATTATAAAAATACAACTGATCCAAATATTAGAAGTAAACTTTTTACTGATTTGTACTCAATCAAAGCCGAAAAAGACTTGAAGTGCCTTAATCTGAGAGAGCTAGGATGTTCCACAGTCGATTTAGAAGGTAAGCCTTACATTCTTCAAGGCAGGAGTTATGTTTCTCATAAACCCTTTGCACCATTTAGAGTAAGAATCAGGACTAAGAAAGAAATATAAAAAAAAAGCCGGCATTTCTGCCGGCCTCTTTTTTTGTAAAATCAATTTCTATAACTTAGTAACCAACTACAACATGCGATAATACTTTACTCTGGTTAATCGTAAAACCAGCCATTAAAGCAGCAGTAATATTGCTTGAATCCACAGGACCTACAGCAGCAATAATAAATGTTTCAGTCGCTGGAGCAAGCTGTGTTCCAGTAGTAGATGAAGCGCCAGCAGCGTTAGCAAGGTGGTTAGCAGCTGTTCCAGCAGCACCAGAAAGCGCTTTAGTTGCAGGAAAAATACTGATTGCAGCAGTGATCGTGGCAGGACAAGCCGTAACGTTAAGACCGTTAGCAACAGCTTGGGCCAATGGAACAGCATCTACGGCGTTTGCCTGGAATCCAACAGCGAAGTAGCGTTGAGCAGCTTCATTGGTAGGGTTGTAACCCATGTAAGTCAAACAAGAGTGGTACATATTGTAGTCAGAGTAAAAAGACTGCTCAGCTGTGTAAGCAGCAGAAAGCTGAAGTTTGGCTTCAGAAGTCTTAGCTTTCGCCTGATACTTTTTAAAGTTAGGAATCGCAACAGCAGAAAGAACGCCGATAATGGCTACAACCACCATCAACTCAACCAACGTAAAACCATCTTGTCGCTTAAGCGACTTCATAAAACTTTTCATACATCCTCCATTGACCAAGTCATTAAGAGACCTGGCGTTTTGTTTATTAAGTCCCGCTTACTCTGCTTGATATTAAGAATCAAACATCATCAGTGGTTCTTATTTATAATTATAAGCCAAATCCGGTATTTATTATAAAAATCATATCAAACAATATTAGTTCACCCTATTTCGGCAACTTATGCCGCATTCACCAAAATCACAACTCCTATGACTGGCAAAATCTTGTGGCTATTCTGCTCCACCGGCCGACATAAAGATCGGAAGGTACATGGCAATCAAAACGAATCCAATCATCCCGCCCAAAACAACCAGGATTATTGGCTCGATTAACTTAGTCATATTTGCAACAAGCTCCTCAACCTCATCCTGGAAAACGTCAGCAACCTTAACCAACATATTGTCCAAGTTACCGGTAGATTCGCCCACCTTCATCATCTGAGTCACTAATGGAGGAAAGTACGCTATTCGTGCCAAAGGCTCAGTAATAGACTTACCTTCAATTACTGCAAGACGCACCTTCGTAAGATCTTTGGCCATCTGGGTGTTATCGAGGGTATCAATACAAATCTCAAGGGAATCAATAATGGGCACACCAGCCGTCAGCATGGTTGAAAGAGTTCGAGTAAAATTACCTAAGTTTCCCTTAATGATAAGCATCCCAAATAGGGGAACTTTCATTGTAAAGCGATCCCACTGGGCCTTGCCTTCTTTGGTTTTGATGAAATTTAAAAAAAACATCGTGCCGGCAATGAGTCCTGCTATTAAGAGCAGAGTGTAGTTTCTAAAAAAGTCTGAAATATCAATTACTGTCTGGGTAACCCAGGGGATTTCCTGATTTGATTCTTTCAACATTCCCACGAATTGCGGAACAACGAATGTCATCAAACCAAAGATTACGATGATACCAACAAAGACCACAATTACAGGATAAGTAAGTGCTGATTTAACTTGTTTCTTTAACTTTTCCTGTTTTTCCAAAAATTCGGCCAACTTATTTAGGATGGAATCCAAAATACCTGCAGCTTCACCGGCCTTTACTAGTGAGCAGTAAAGTTTATCAAAACCTGTTTGGGAGGAAAGAGCATCATACAAACTTTTCCCTTCTTCAACCTGCATAGAAACACTCTTAACGACTCTTTTCAAAACCATGTTCTGTTCTTGTTTATGAAGAATTTCTAATCCTTCAAGAATTGGAACACCAGCATTAATAAGAATCGCTAGCTGTCTCGTAAACCGCATAAGCTCCGCCCGGCCAAAAGGCTTTGCAAGGCCCTTGTCCACCATCCACTGACCCAGATCTGCTTCAAAGAAAGAGGGAGCAGTTACTTTGGTCGCTCTGATATTTTGGCGACGAAGTATCTTTTTTACTTCTCTTTCATTGTCAGCTTCGATGGTGTTTTCCACCTTCTTGCCTTGGGCAGTAAAGCCTATGTATTTAAACTTTGGCATAAATTATCTTTTTTTCTTAGCCGATGTATCTATCCCCAGCATCCTCGCGAGTTCTTCTGGGTTGTTCGAGAAAGTCATAGCTGTTTCCGGAGTAATGAGTCCGGAATCCAACACCTTTTTAATATTTTGGTTCATGGTAAACATACCTGTTTCATCCTGACCAATTTGCATTTGGGAATAAATCTGGTGAACTTTATCTTCGCGAATTAAGTTCCTGATAGCGGGAGTGATTCTTAAAATTTCCTGTACGGCCACGCGCCCCTTGGGAACCTTCGGTAGTAGTTGCTGAGCAATAACTCCCTGAAGAACGAAGGACAGGAGGGTTCTAATTTGAGTTTGCTGTTCGTGCGAAAACACGTTAATGATACGGTTAATTGTCTGAATGGTTGAGTTTGTGTGGAGTGTTCCAAAAACCACGTGTCCAGTTTCTGCAATAGTAAGTGCTGCCTCAATTGTTTCAGGATCTCGAAGCTCTCCAACGAGAACAATATCAGGATCTTGTCTGAGCAATGATTTAATGCCTTTTCCAAAACTAAGTGTGTCTGCACCCACTTCTCTTTGGTTAACCAGCGACATCTTATGCTGGTGAACAAATTCAATTGGATCTTCAAGAGTAATAATATGACTTGAAGAGTTTGAATTAAGTTTATCGATAATAGAGGCGAGAGTAGTCGATTTCCCAGATCCAGTTGGCCCAGTCACGAGAAATAGACCTGAAGAGACATTCACCATATCAAGTAAAATTGGGGGAAGTCCCAAAGCTTCAAAATCCGGGATCAAACTTGGAATTTGTCGAAACACAGCCGCCACGGTACCCTTTGAGTAGAAAACGTTGGCGCGGAAACGGGCCAGACCTTTAATACCGAAGGAAAAATCCAGCTCCAGGTTTTTTTCAAGCTCCGCTTTTTGTTTTTCAGTTAGAATTTGGTAGATCAGTCTTTTAGTATCATCCGGGGTCAGGCTGCCCACCTTAACTCGCACGATTTCACCACTGATTCTCATTCCCGGAGCACTACCGACAGTCAAATGCAGATCGGAAGCACCGTTATCAACCATCACTTTAAAAAGCTGCTGAATTTGAAGATTGCCAATTCCTTGCTCTACGCCAGTCTTTGTCTGAGTTTGTGTACTTTCATTTGCCATTCAAGACTCCTAAAGTTGATCTGACGCTGAATTCGAAACAGCTTCTTCAAGTGTTGTTAATCCCTGTGCTACTTTTGTAAGAGCACACATACGAAGTGTTTTCATGCCGTCACGTATAGCCTGTTTTTTAAGCTCATCAGCTGAAGCATTACGTAGAATAAGTTCTCTGATTTTTGGAGTAACAGAAAGGACTTCGTAGATTGCAAGACGGCCTTTATATCCGGTGTTATTGCACATATCACAACCTTTACCATGGTAGATTTTAATCTTTTCTGCCGATGCTGGAGCAAACCCGCACGTGATAAGCTCCTCAACAGGGATTTTCTTTTCTTCACGGCAGTTAGTACAAATTTTCCGACAAAGACGCTGGGCCACGATCACGTTTAACGCCGCAACAACAAGAAAAGGTTCAATCCCCATATTCAGTAAGCGGGTGACTGTAGCAGGAGCATCGTTGGTGTGAAGTGTAGACAAAACAAGGTGGCCTGTAAGAGCTGCTTCTACGGCAATCTCGCCTACTTCCAAGTCTCGAATCTCTCCCACCATGATAATATCTGGATCTTGACGGAGAAATGCTTTCAATGCGGTGGCAAATGTTAAGCCAACTTCTTTTTTGACGTTTACCTGATTACAGCCTTCCAAGTTAAATTCACATGGATCTTCAGCTGTTGAGATATTGCTATCGGGAGTATTCAGATCAGCCAGGGCAGAATAAAGAGTTGTGGTTTTACCTGAGCCTGTAGGGCCTGTCACTAGACACATACCATACGGGCGGTGAATTCCTTCTTTAAAAACCTCGAGCTGCTTCGCCTCAAATCCAAGTTTTGTCATGTCCAGCTGGAGGTTACTTGAATCCAGTAATCGTAAAACAATTTTCTCACCAAACAGTGTAGGCAAAGAAGAAACTCGATAATCAATTGGCTTTCCACCAATCATTAATTTGATACGTCCATCCTGGGGCTTACGTTTTTCAGAAATATCCATTTGTGACATAATCTTCAAACGAGACAGCACTGAAGGCATCATACTCTTAGGTGGCTGAGCTACCTCGACTAGGTTCCCATCAATTCGCAGCCTGACTCGAAAAATTCGTTCATAGGGCTCAACATGGATATCTGAAGCCTTTTTGACAAAGGCTTCTGCTAGAAGTCGATTCACAAAGGTCACGACATCATCTGAAATATCTTCAGCTTTTAGATTGTCTTCCTGGGCGCTACTTGCAGCTGTAACTTCTTGAATATTATTAATCAAATCATCAACAGAATCTTTTATCCCTGAATATAATTTTCTCCAGGAAGAAATGTTAGTTAAAATGAATTCAACTTGTTTTTTAAAGACGTCTGACAATTCTTTTGTAGCTTCGGCGATAACACTTGGATCAAAAGTTGCGAGAGTCACTTTTGAAGCAGTCTTCTGTATGGGTATTGCCCGCCACTTAATGGCGAGTTTTTTCTTTAATATCGAGATTGTTTCAGTAGGAACTTTTGCATTTCGTAAATCAATAAAAGTGAGAGAGTATTTTTCCGAACATACTTTGGCGAACTTGTTCTCATCAAAATATGGCATTGATAAAAGTTCGAACTCATTTATCTCATCATCTTTACCCATAGAAAGACGACGCAGCTCTTTAAGAGTGGCCATCCCCGTGTTGGTAACAATGTCGATAAACTCTTTACGAATCATATTGCTGATAACCCTTTAATTGTATGTTACCAGTTTCGGAGTTTTAAGCACTTAGTTTAGTGATTGTTCTGGGACCAGAATTGGGCGGCAGCTTGGGCCTGAATCAGAAGCATTTCCTGACCATCAAGATAAGTTTTAACCTTGGAAGGAAGAGTGTTTTGATGAGGTAATAGCTTGTAGTTATAGTCCCAGAAGATGCTGGTCTCATCTAGATCACCCTCAAAGACAAAATCTCTAGTGCAGGCATTAATGATAATGTTTTGTGAATCGGCCAAATGAAAGGGGCGAAGATTGAAATTCCCGGTGAGACCAGAAGCCCGATCTAGTACCGTGAATCTGACATTCAACTTTTTAGCAATGATTGAAGTTAGAGTGCCCATCACACCACTGCCTAATATAATAAGGTGGAGTTTGGGGAATTCCTTTTGGTACCTTTGAAGAGTACTTAGCACTGCTATAAGATCAGTATTGGTTCCAAACCAGCCTTTTTTAGTGAATGAGATGGTATTGATCGCCCCAAGTTCTACAACTTCGGGTAGATCAACTATAACTGATGAAAAATAATGCCGCTTATAAGGGGATGTTACATTGACTCCATCATAGCGTAGTGACAACTCATGCAAACTTGGCAGCGAGGCAGAGGAAGGGACATCTAGCAAATCATAAACAATATCTTTCGCTATAATATCTTTATAGATTTGAGGAGAAAGAGAGTGTTCTATTGATTTACCAATGAGGGCCAATTTCATTTCTTACTCAAGTAAGTTCTCGCAAACAATATATCACTCTTTATCTGAGCAATAAGATCGTTAACGGTTGGAAATTTTACTTCGTCTCGAACTTTGGTTAAAAATTCAATTTCAAGTGATTCGCCATAAATATCAGTATCAAAATCAAATAGGTTTGTTTCAATGTGAATTTGATTCGACTCTTTAAATGTTGGGTTGTGACCGATGTTGGTGATCGATTTAAAGGTCATTCCATTATAATTTGTTCTTGTCACATAAACACCGCGATGAGGCACCATCAGGTCCGTTGCCACCTGAATGTTGGCAGTAGGAAAGCCTATTTTTTTTCCGCGGCCTTCACCTTTTACAACAACACCTTCAAGATGAAAGGGCCTGGCCAGAAGTTCTTCCACCTCATCAATTCTTCCAGAGAGAATTTTCTCCCTAATCAGGCTGGATGACACGACTTTTCCCTGAAACTCAAATTTGGGCTGAATTTCAACGGCAACTTTTAGCGGTTTACAAAGGTTTCTGACTAAATCGTAGTCGCCTTGTTTGTTCGCTCCAAACGCAAAATCATAGCCAAGGTAAAAGTTTTTTAGCTCTGGATAAGCAAGTAGATGTTCCCGAAGAAATTTCTCAGGGGTGAGGGTGCTAAAATCTCTCGTGAACCCGATCTCCACGAGATAATCAACTCCCAAAGAACTCAGTAACTTTCGTCTCTGGTCATAGCTATTAATGAGAAAGCGCTCTTTCTCTGGTTGCAAAATTTTTTGTGGATGAGGTATAAAAGTAACAACGACAAAAAGAATTTTCTTTTCAATACACTCAGTTTTTATTTTTCTCAACAATTCTCGATGCCCTAAATGAACACCGTCAAAGTTTCCAATTGTGAGCCCAACCTCCGGATAAGATCCGATAGATTTAGGGATATCAAGCAGACTTTGTAGTATCTTCATTTTTCACACTTTGAATGTATTTATCCAGCTCTTTAAATGGGCTAGATTTGAATACAAATTTAAACTGACCTTTGCTATGGGAATAATCCTTATAGTCATTGGAATTCAATAAATCAATAAAATAGCTTTTTGACTCCTGACTCAAGTCAGAGTCTCTTATAAGAGAAAGTGGAGATTTTCCTGTTTTAGAAATTAAGGGGGCCATCCAGTGAATAAAGTCGCTCAACTGGAAGGTGCCCTTTTTGAAGCTACCAGGGATTGTATGACTCGAAAAAGTGGGTAAATGCCCTTTTTTGAAAATGACCCCAAGGGCAATACTAAGAGCAATTAAGGACAGTCCAAGATTTAAATACCCCAGATAGCTCTTCCAGGATTTAACTCCCTCTAAAACCGGGCCAGACAGAGAATTTGGGACTTGTGGCAGCGTCACACCCGTTCCTGCTGATTTGTCTTGCTCAGTTGGAGTGTCTTTCTTGGCTTCTTTAGTATTTCCGCCAGCAACAACAATTTCAGGAACAGGAAGTTGCACAGGAATATACCTCATGGCTTCCGGATCGAAGTAAGTAAGAACAAGTTGTGATGCCGGTATGGTAAAGTTAGCCTTAGGCAAAAAGGTGTAATCAAAAACCTTGGTTGCTTCGTCAGCATTGACTATCTTTAAGTCGCCATTAGATTCAAATTCTTCGAGACTTTCGTGCTTAAATACAGGAGGAGCCTCCATATTTTCAAGGGCCCCACCTCCGCTAACAGTTAGTTTAACCTCTAGGGGCTCATTAACAATTAGTCGGTGATTATTAATTTGAAGGTCAAATTCATGTTTGCCAACTAGGCCGGTGAAGCGTTCATCTTTTCCAGCCTCTGGGAGCGGTCTAACCTCAATGGAAATAGTTTCACTTGCCACAGACTTTACACGGGTCAAATGAAGTGGATCAATCTTAAGTTGTCCCATTTTTTCTGGAAATAGTTTTGCACCATAGATCTGAGTTCTAATATAGAGTTGCCCATCAACATTAACTCTTTCAGATCTATCTGGTTCCTGTAAAAACCTTTTCAAAAAGCTATTTAACTTTGGATATTTCTTTATATCTAGATTACTCACAGGAACTTTGCTGTAGAGGTAATATCGAACAACAATTCCCTCGCCAACAAATATACTTTTCTTGGCAACATCTGCCATAACAAAGACGTCTGCAGCAACTTCAGGTTCCTTGAGGATGGTAAAACTAAGACTTGGATGCCTGATGGTTTTCCCACCAACTTGAACATTAATGTCTCTGAGCCCCGCTGACCCCGGCTGTCCGGCAGCCAGTTCATAAACAACGGTCATTTCTCTGGATGTGCTGAATTTTCCATTTGAAAAAACAGTACTCGTTTTAATACCATAGTTATTCTTACCAACCACTTCAACTTTGTAAGGGCTAAAATTGATGACCGGCTCAGAGTCTGAGTTTGTAAAAATGCGAAAAATTGCCTGAAACATTTCCCCTGCAACAGGTTTGGCAGGATTAAGCTCAATCTTCACTTCATCCGCAATTGCAAATGATGTTATTAAGTATAATAAGGTCATAAATAATATCTTCATTTCACCAATCCTTATTTTCACGATTTTGTCGGCGATTCATGTCTCGAGTGCCCTGCTCAATAACTTTCATCTGGAGCTGACGATCATCAGACATGAGCTGCTTCAACTTGGGCGGCATTTTAGGAGGGGGAAGTTTACTCTTCTCTCCCTCTTTATCCTTGTTTTCCTGCGCTTTTTTATCTTTCTCTTCCTGCTCTTTATCGGACTCTTTTTTATCTTTTTCTTTCTCTTCGCCCTTACTGTCTTTGTTATCTTTTTTGTCTTCGGGCTTATCCCCCTGACCTTGTTTATCTTTCTGATCCTTTGGATTTGATCCAGACTGGTTCTGCTGTTCTGAACCGGATCCACTTTGTCCTTGTTGGTTATCTTTATTTTCTTTCTGGTCTTTTTTATCCTTCTTTTCTTGCTCTTTTTTCTGCTCTTGAGTGCGAAAGTAGTTCATTACATTTTTCTCAATCATCTGTTTAATCTTCACAGACTTTGAGCTCTTGGGGTCAAGTGATGAAGAAAGGCTGTCATAAACAGCAAGACCCTTTTGTTCATCACCTTTTTCTAAAAGGGCAGTTCCATAATTGAGATAGGCCTCAGGAGGGATATCTTCCTTCATTTGACCCATTGGTAGATTTTCCTCATAAAGGGAGAGCGCTTCATTTTTCGCTCCAGCTCGTTGAAGATCATCGGCAAGCTTAATTTTTTCCAATTGATTTAAGTCGCCGCTCTGGAGGCGCTCCATCTTTTTGATAACGGCCGGGGGGATTTCAACTTTCTCCTCTGACTGCGCATAAAGAGCAGGGATAGAAATCAAAAGAAGGAATAGTAAAAATGAGATTCTATTTTTCATTAATCACCGCGGACACTTCAGCAATAAATTTCTTGTATGCAGCCAGTACTTCTTCTGTTTCAAAATTTGTTCGAGTGGGCTTAAACTGATGCTTAAACAATATGTCCTCAAAATTTTTGAAAACTATGTCCAGTTTGGGATACGCTTCTAAGTAGCGCCGCTTACTTCTCCACATAAGAACAATTTCTTCATAGGTGCCACACCCGCAAAGTTCTTTTTCTATCTGCGCGAAGTGATTTTTTAACAAACGTCTTTTTTTGGAGATTTTTGAAAACCAAAAAAAGACACCGATGAGTAACAAAGGGACAACAATGATGATGACCCATTTCAGGACCTGACGTGCCTCAGGAATAGTAAAATCACCGAGAACAAATGATTTGGACTCTTCAGTTGGGAGAATTTCTATGCCATCCCATCTAATAGACACTTCTTCGCCATTTATGGTTTCAGTTATTGAATTGGTCTGCGGTACCGTAATGAAAATGACCTTCGCCTCAGATTCCAGCTGTCCATTTTTAACCATAAAGGGAGAAACATTTAATAAGTATAATGTCTTAGAAACATTTTTGCCCTTTAGCCCTCCAAGAGCTGCCTGCCCCTCTGTTTGTTTTACGATGAGACGGCCTTCGGCTATTTCTCCTTGCTTAACCTGTGTATGGTTAAGATCCAAAACCAAGGAGACCTTGCCCCAAGAGTTAAAACAAATTAGTATCCCAACAAGAAATAATTTTATCACACAAGATCTCTCACGAATTTTTCCAGATATCTCTCATGAACACCAATTTCCTTGAATCGTTCTTTGACAAACATTGCCTGTTCTTCATTACTTTTCAGATCTGTTACAATTGATTTTCCCGACACAGGACTCTTGGTTTTAAATAAAAAAGGCAAATTGCTGTTTTTATCAACAGGAGAATAAATCCTAAAGCAATGCATGTGCTTTTTATCCAAAAGCTTGTTCCAAATCTCTTTATCTTCCACCAAACTCATATCACCTAAATAAATGACTTCCTTACGTCTTGCAAGGAACGACTTAATCTGAGCAACTTTATTTAACTCTGGAAGAGAATTTGAAAAATTACTTTTGCCGACATTAACTTTGCCGTGTTCATCAATCACCTCTAACTTCTCCAGCATTGAAATAAAGAGTGTTAGCCCCTCTCTGCCTTTTTTGGGTGGAAGGTTAATGGTTTTATCGGCCCAAATGATTACCCGTATGGTGTCATGTGTTTCACCGGCTAACAGGTACAGTAGCCCAATTATCTCCACCAAGGCCTGAAGTTTTGAAACATCCTTATAACCATAAAACAGGGTCTGACTTAAATCTAAAAAAACTACAATCTCTACATTCCTCTCTTCCTCAAAAGTTTTAACATAGATATTGGATGATCGGGCAGAGAGCTTCCAGTCAATGAACCGAACATCATCACCTGGAACATACACCTGGTGCTCTCTGAACTGCAGACCTGATCCTCTGAAATGCGATTTCAGCATGCCCGTAGCGTAGGCATTAGAGTTTTTAAAGATGTGAGACTGGATCATTCCGACGACCCGTTCAATCTCCTTTAAATTCATCTCAGATCACATTTGCAGCAATCGTTGTGACCAAATTGCGCGTATTAATTTTATCAATTTGAGCTTCGTATGAAGCGATCACACGGTGACCCATCACTGATGGAACTATCGAGAGAACATGATCTGGAGAAACAAAATCCTTTCCATCCATGAAGGCTTTAAATTTTGCGATTTTATAAAGCCAAATCGAAGCTCTAGGAGATGCGCCTGCAATCAAGGCGCCTTCATATTTTTTTGGAAAATATTTATTACCGGGCCTCGTTGCATGGACCATACGTATAATCATGTCTTTTATTTTTTCATCAACATAAATCATTTCTACTTTTTCTTTTAAAGCAAAAAGATCGTGCTGATTAATAAGGGATTTCATTTCCATCTGTTGTGATTTGAGACCTAGAATACTTTTTTCTGCCTCAAAATCAGGGTAATCCACGGCAATTTTCATCATAAATCGATCGAGCTGAGCCTCTGGAAGATTATATGTCCCTTCCTGCTCAATCGGGTTCTGAGTGGCGAGTACCACGAATGGACTCGGAAGCTTGTGCGTTTTATCCCCAATAGTCACTTGTTTTTCGGCCATTGCTTCAAGTAGAGCCGACTGAACTTTAGCCGGTGAGCGGTTGATTTCATCCGCAAGTACAAGCTGAGTAAAGATGGGTCCAAATTTTGTGGTAAATTCTTGTTTCTGCTGGTTATACATCATTGTTCCAACCAAGTCAGATGGAAGAAGATCCGGTGTAAACTGAATTCTTTGAAACTGAAGATCACAAATTTTACTCATAACGGAAACGCTTAGAGTTTTTCCCAGACCTGGCAACCCTTCAATCAATAAATGCCCCTCGCACACGAGAGCAGCAATGATCGACTCCAACAATTCATCTTGCCCAAAGATAATTGTTTTTGCCTGTTTGATAACATTATGGACTTTTTCCTGTAAAATCATTTAAGACTCCATTAGATAAAAATAACATTTAATATAATTTGATTTATCACCAAGGGATGCAACCGGGTGATCCCAGCCTTGCATCCCGGTATGTAGTAATTGAACTTTTCTATTTTCTTTCAATGCAGCTTCAAGAATGTTTCTTTGAAATTCTTCATGACTCACATAATGGGTGCATGATGAAAATACCAGTAAGGAACCTGGCAGAGAAGCTTTCATGACTTTCCGGTGAAGCTTACTATACCCATCCAAGGCCTGGTCTTTCTGAAGAGGACTTTTGGCAAATGCCGGAGGGTCACAGAGGATCAGATCAAAAAATTGTTTATTCTGGATGGCTTGATCCAGAAACTTAAATACATCAGAGCGGTGAAACTCACCCCTTCCCTGAAAATCATTACGTTCAAGGCCCGTCATAATTTCAGATTCAAAATTTCCCTGATCTACAAAACTGACGGATTCAACCCCAGCATTCAATGCGCACATGCCCCAGGCACCCGCATAACAAAACAAATCTGTTGCACGTGCTAACTTACGGTTTAAGCGCCCTAGGATCTGCATTAATTGGTAGCGATTTTCACGGTGATCATAATAGAACCCTACTTTTTGCATCACTTCGGATCTTAAAGTGTACTTAATTCCATTCTCTTCAATTTCCAAAGATGGTATTGGCTCATTATCAAAGGTAGGAAGAAATTCTTTCTCACGATATTTAGCGTTATCCAAAAAATAAGCTTTACCTGAAACAAGACCCTCGATCGTTTCTTTTATTAGAGTCCTAAATTTATCCACACCTGCAGTATTAATTTGAATAACTGCTTTGTCTAAAAACTGATCGATAATTAATCCGGGTAAACCATCTGAGACTCCATAAAAAATGCGAGCGCCTAGATTGTACCCAGAAAACAACTGTCTTTTTTTAAATGCATCAACGACTGTGCTGCGAACAAAGTTTTCAACACTAAAAACATCAATTTCTTTAGGCTCCACAGTTTTGATAACCTGGATGCTGGCATATTTCTCATCGATCATTGAATTCACAAAACAAAGCGATGGACTATTAAGTTCAGTATGTGTGAGTAAACACCATTCTCCTGGAGGAAGCGATTTGATCGAGTCATCCAGGTCTGCTTGTTTTAACTCTTTGTGATGGGCTCGAATTTTATTCAATCCACTCTTGGCCAATTTCAATAATCTCAAGAAGCTACCTTGCTGAAATGTTTTTAATTATTATAACAGCTTAGAGGAGGCTCTCAAGGGCGAAGAGGGAATTAAATATGATAGAACAAAACTAGTCGGGTTTAAATTCAAGACTTTTAAAAGTTTCTGCTAGAAATTGCTCCAGAGCTGGGCGGTGATTGAGAAAAAGTTCATCCATAATGCCTTTGAGTCGGTATCCATCATCATTTTTCTCACCTAAAAACGATATTAATAGTGAAAGAGTCAACTTTTTATCATTGGTTCCCAGTGAAACTTGAAACCATGTTTTTAATGACTCCCACTGAGTGTCATGCGGCGAAAACATCATTTTAAAAGTTTCTATCCAGTTAAGATCAGTTTGAAAGTCATGCATATTTACAAGTTGATTCAATAAGCCTGAGGCCTTGGCGAGAAATGTTGCATCTTTGAGAAGCTCACGAAGGTCTTGGGCCACCAACACATTAGAGGATTCTAAAGTAGTGGCTAGACGGTTCAAGGCTTCTGGATTTTGTAGAAGATTATCAAACAATTTATTAATTAAATTTAATAATTCCTTCTTGTTTTCAACTTCAGAAAGTATCACTCTAATTTCAGGCCACATTTCAATTGATAGTTCTAGTAGTGTGGCAAGCTTCTCAATGTTGGCAGTGGACACCTTGTCAGACGATAGAAGAACGATCGACTTCAGGGCGATTTCTTCGAATACTTTTTGCTCATCGGCTTTCAGCGTGGTGATGAAACTCAACCCATCCTCAAGCATTTGGTTCAGTTGATTTCTGTCGTTATCTAGATATTTATTCAGGACAAGTTGTAAAGAAAACTTTATTTTCTCTAAGCTATGGCGCCCTATAAAGTTGGAATTGATTTTCTTAAAATCACCAGAATCAAGGCTACTTAATGTTGAATCAAACCTGGCCCGGACGAAATGTGCGAGATGTCTAAGACCTGACATTTCAACAACCTTAGTCAGGAAGACTCCATTATGCCCTTCAACAATTCCCTCATTTGGAACTCTGTAGGGGTTAAAGTTTTGTGTACTTATCTTCGATGATTCGCCAATAGCTGCCAATAAACTTTGAATAAATGGTCCATAGCTTCTAGTAGAACCATCGGCTTGTACATAGACATCAGAAAGATCAACCAGTGACTTATAGGTCTGTCTGATATTTTTAAATCTGTATTTAGTGTCAGCAGGGAAAGCACGAACTCCTCGAAGAAGACCTCCCGACCCATCCAGCATCTTGAGCAACTTCTCAGAGTCAATGACATCCGATCTGTAATCCTCAGCAGAGGCAACCATGTTTTTGAAGTGAGAGCCGTAAAAGTTATTCAAAAATCCAATATCACGGATCACTACTTCTAAACGGTCAAGTACGTTACCTTGAAGAGACTCGGATTTTGATTTGGTCTGATAGACAAATGGTTCGTATGTCTTGCTTGATGACAAATCATAGAGAAAACGAATAATTTCATCAATTGATGCTTTATGAACTCTCGTTTTTGATTTTCTAAACGGAAGCTCTATGCCACCAGCAGGGTGAATCCATGTTACCAATTCCTTTATAAGACTATTATCTTTTTCATTTTTTCTTTTTAAAAGTCGAAGTATTTGTAAAAAACCATCATTAAGTTCTGATTTATCTAGACAAGGGTTAGCACCCAAATGAGGAGAAAGATCCTTACATGAAGTAGGTTTAATAAACAAATCAACATAGGGATCAGCTTTTTCCATAAGCTTAAAACTATCCGCTGTAAGTTGATTGAGGCCAGCATCATCCTGGCCTTCAATAAACTGCAGAAGTTTAGAATCAAGACTCAGTATTTTATTTGTTTGAGTATAGAGCCCGGAGAACTGGTGAAAAGTCTCCAACAGGCGAGGATCAGTAACTACTCGATGAATTTCATCCAGATTATCTTTTATGCCGCGTTTACCATCTTGGCTTTCAAGCGCCAGGTCAGCCTTTACTGCTGATGTAAAAATAAACTGTAACATTCCAGGCGACCAAACACCCGTGCCAGAGTGAAAATCGTCAACCTCATATTTTTCTTTAAAATACTTATCAGACGCATTCATCCAAAGATAAATCTGTCCCACAAATCCAACTTTACCTAAAATTGCCAAGCAAGACTCAGGTAATGAATTAACCAGATTGTAATAACTTGTATCCATCTCATAAGAAGATGTCAGAGAGGCGTAGCACGCGCGTGACAAAACCGACTCCTGGGACTGAACTGACTCCACGTAATTGAGCACTTTGTCTTTTTTGGGCTCAGGCAAAACTGATAATCGCTTGGGGGCGACATAATCCTGAGTCATGATTTCAATTAACTCAAACAACCCTTTATTGGACAGAAATTCTGATAATTGTTTCTGGGCTTTTTCCTCAGCTAGAACTTGAATAACGTATCGAACATTGTCTTGAAAAAACTTGTCTTTTAAATTTTCAGCTAAGGCTGAAGACAAGTCAGGAAAAGTAACTAGTATTGTTTCAGCAAAATGAATTGCATCCGAAGCTTTAATCTGCTCATCAAGCAATAAATTCAAAAGACTGACAAAATCTTTTCGATCACTGGCGCTCTGAGTACTCCAGAGCTTGCTCCAAGCATGATACCAACTACGAACTTGACTCTTGTCTACTGAGATTTCATGAACAAGTTGTGAAATTGCCGCCAAGTCTTCAGATGATAGCTCTGTCAAAACCTCATATAGAGACCGAACCATTTCCTGGTCTCTTCCATCTGCACTTAAATCAATCAGGAGACCTCTCAGGGCAGCAAAACTATCCGATGACAAAAATGACAAAAAGACAAATCTATCTTGGTCAAAAACCTGATGAATTCTTTTAAGGAATTTAAAGTCATGGGTTGATGGAAGAACACTAAAGGCATGTTTTAAAATCATGTAGAATGAATTCAGACCTTGATTTCGTTCTTTCTCTTCACAGAATTCCTGAAAAGCTAAAAACTTTGTCATTCCATGGAGTAATAAGTTTTCAAAAACTTCTTTGTTTTCGTTTTTAAGACCTTCAATTTTATGCTTAAGTTCCTGACCAACGTTAATATTAAAGTCTTTTTTATTAGATCTGTTTGTGCACTTAATCCCAGTTTCAAGACTGTTTTTCAAAAATGTCACATCTTGATAAAAGCCTGGCTCCTCAATCACATCCAAAAGAATATTCAAATTTCCATTTACGCCGTTCTGGGCCCAGTTCCTTATAGGGGAATCTCCATCATAAAGAATCCGTGAAAGATGATTCCAGTCCTTAGAGTCCATGTTCTGAGAAAAATCTCCTAACAACACTTCGGCTCGGTCAGTTAACTTCTCTTTATCTTCATCTGAGAGAAGACCACTTATTTGATTTTTTTTGACCTCATAAGCCGTTGTCAAATTACGTAATGCCTTAACCGTTTTTAGATTTTCATTGTTTGAACTGGAAAGAACTGACATCAGCTTAGAGACGTCTTGCGATTCCAAATGATTTAAACTCAAAGCCTTGTTAACTTGCGAGAGAATTTTATGTTCTTTGAGACCTTTTTCAAACAGCATCCCAAGAGTCTTCAATTCTCCAAGCGCCTCTGCGTTAGCAACAAGCTCATACAAGGTTTTTCTTTTTTCTTTGGTACTAAAAAATGTGTCATTGATTACTTTAAAGGCATTATTCACAGAAACATCATCTGCATTTTTTATTGCAAGATTTAGATCAGGATATTTTTGGGCCCAACCTGAGCAATCAAAAATGTTCAGAATATTTTTCCGACTTAAAACTTGTCCTTCAAAAACCATTGAGGAGCATGAAGCTTTAACAGCACGGCGTGGTGTAGTTGAATTTTTTAACTCAGCAGGTTTTTGGCCAGTACAAGATTGCACCAAGACCAACATGCCAAGTAGAAATGGGAACAAATGCTTCATAGCCTAGAATTTACCATCCAGGATCATTCTGTAGGTTAGATTGAAGCTTAACTATGTAGAAATAACAGGCTTTTAAGGGGCAGTCTTAGATGAGTCGCCCAGGAAGTATTTTAGGGCCTCACCTGCATTGATTTGGTAATTTTTAAATTCAATAGTTTCTTCTGTTATCATGGGCTTAGCATTCGAGGATTCAAGCTTCTGTTCAGTTGTGATCTCGACCTCGCTCAAAACGGCTATCCCTTGAGAGGTTCCATACTTCAGTTCTTTTTTAACCGTCAGAGATTGGCCATTTTCAGAGCTGGTTGTGGATGTAGATTTCATCACCCATTTCCCCGCTGCAAACCCTTCCTTTTCGTATTTTGGAGTAGTTACAAGCGTTCCAACGGCCTTATTGCCCACGACCTCAGTTAATCTATCTTGGTTATCAAAACGTAAAACAAAAGATTGTACGTTAGCAATCCCGGTAGAATCTTGAGCAACGATATCTTTGGGACTACCTGCTGTATTAAACTTATAGCCCGCAAATCGTTGAACAGAAGTGAGTGGGAGTAAATTATCTATGACCGAGAAAATGGAAAGTTTAAGTTCTTCCTTGATTTCTCTGAACCCATCAGGAAGGCCAATGACTTCAATGGCAATTCTTTCGGGATTAGCAGTCCAGTAGGTTCTAAAAATTACTTCTTTAACTTTCCCAAACGTCATCATTTCATTCATCTGTTTTGTCAGCTTGGAGCTTTCGATATCAACGACAAATTCTTTTACGCCCTTGGTTTTCAATGAATAGACTTTGGCATCAAAACTATTCAAATAGCTAACAGGATCCTGAGACCAAGCGTTCATTGAAAATACTGCCATGATTAAAAATAGTGCTCTCATGATTATTCCTTCAACCATTCATTTGAATTAACTTTGGGACACCTTAGGTGTTTTTCTTTTTTGTATATTACCATACCCGGTGATCCAGTCACACCCTTCAAATTTTTCACGGGTGTATAAATAATGGGAATCCATTCGTCCTGTAATTGAGAAAAATGGGCAACTATCGAAGCGCCCAAATTGATTATGGGTGAGGAAACAGCCTGGTTACTATGGAGTTTAATGATGGCGTGAGCACTTTTGAGCCCTTCCAGATGAATCCAAATATCTTCTTTACTCGCCCATTTATTTCGAAGTTGATCATTTCCTGAGGAGCTCATACCAACCCCAATTGAGAAACCATCAAATTTAAAGATCTTATAGTCCTCTTTTTCAGGCATCTTCGTCAAAAACTGACCTTCTTTCTTATCTTCCTTGCCCCATATTGGTTTGGTGATAGCAAGGGTTGAAGAGGATTTTGATTCCGTTTGTTTTCCTGCTAGTAATTCTTTGGCTTCAAGCAAGCGTTGATTAAGAATGCCTTCTCCGCGCTTAAGCTTTTTGATTTTTTCATATAACAGATTTCTTCTTTCAAAGGGATTGAGATCACCTTCAAATTTAATTTTGTGAGCTCCCACTTTAAGCTCATACATATCAAGGGATTGATCTTTATCTAAGATCTTTTGCATTTCATCCCATTGTTTTGTCCGGCTTAAATCATCCTCTATGTTACAAATCTTTCTTTGCAGAAAATTCGGGGCGGTATTCATGCCTTTGAGTTTAGCCGCATTTAGTTCATCTTGCAGAAGTTGACTAAAGGTGGACGTAGAAGAGGAGTGCAGATCATGACTCATATCGGTCCGGCGTCCAACCTCATTAAAGAATTCATAAAAATCTGCCATGTCTTCATTGGGAACGAAAGACTTTCCATGCCAACTTAATAGCAGCTTAAAAGGTCCTTCAGGGATCTCCTGATAATGATGAACGAAGTAGAGTTTTCTGGCCTTCCAAAAAAATAGAATGGTTTGAAGCTTGCCAAATTTCTGATAGGAAAATTTCAAAATTCGGTCGTATTGATCGATATCTAGCGAAACAAAACTACATGAACTGATATGCTTTCTAAGGTATTCAAGGAACGTGTCCTTTCTTCGCAGCGCCGGGGGCGGGGCCTGTTCGTGAAGCCAAACGCCCTCGTGACCTCCACCCCGGCCCATGTAAAGATGCCAAGTTTTACCTGGTGAACGGATTGAAAATGAGATAAAAAATGAGGTACTATAAATCTTCTGAATTTGACCATAAGCAAGTCCGTGCTCACTTATATTTTTGACCTGTTTTTCTAAATCCAGATAATATTGAATCATATGACTATTAATCTCATCAGCACCAATCACTCAGTCCATCATACCCAGGTTGAATGGGATGTTTTGACTAAAATTATAGCGCAATTTGCCTATTTTGAGCGCAATAAGGAAGAACTTGTAGGAAAGATTTTCGCTGACAGGCTTGATGCTCTTTCAGAAGAATTTATTAGAACGCAGAGTTATCTGCATGAACTGACCGATGATTACAGACCTATTTTGACTCAAGTATTTTCCAAGATTACCCCAGATCACACTTTGGAGCGGCTCAGGGCGCACATTTCAAAAAAAGGGATACTAAGCTTTTCAGAATTAAATAAGCTGGCCCTCTTGATTGAGAGTGCTATTTTTATAAAAAAAGATTTTCCTTCGTTAAAGCTCGCCGAATTCCAAAAAATTTCTGAATTAGATTTCCATCCTGTTCAGCGGCAGTTCTTAAGAGAATTCAGGCATCTCGTAGATGACACCGGTGATGTGCACTTTGATCGGCACCCAGAATTATCCGAATTGAATCGACGCTTGAGAGAGCTCGAAGAAAGAATAAGAAAATCTGTTCAGGAATGGATTAATGAGCCGGGAAATCAAAAAATTCTGCAATACGGAAGTTATGATATTCATCACGACCGATATGTGGTGCCTGTAAGATCTGATTCGTACCGCTCCGACATCGGGCTCATTGTCTCGAGGTCAGAGTCAGGCCAGACACTTTTTGTAGAACCCTTCCAAGTCAGAGAATCCTGCAATAGGCGCATGGAAATGATTGCCAAGATTGATGAAATTATTAATCAACTTGCTATGAAATTTTCTTACGCACTATTTGATTTTTCCGAGCTCTTGGACTCTGTTAGTTACTTTTTTTTAAGAATTGATTTCTATCAGGCCAAATCTGCGTTTGCGAATCAGTATGGCCTTGAATGCCCACAAATAAGGCAAACTCCTGGATTTAAATTCTCCCAACTTTTCCATCCACTAATCAAAAATCCGGTAAAAAACAATGCCGACTGTGGACCTAACGAGCATGGAATCGTTATCTCCGGGCCTAACACAGGAGGTAAGACAGTTTTTTTAAAATCATTAACTCTATCTTATCTGCTTTTCTATCATGGTTTTTTTGTTCCAGCTGCAGAGGCTGAGATGTATCCTTATGAAGGACTTTTTTATTTTGGAAATGATCTACAGGACCTTCAGGTTGGTCTAAGTTCTTTTTCCGGTGAAGTAAAAAACTATATTCAATTAATGGAAAGCATACTTCCTTCTAATTTAATTTTAATCGATGAGATATTTAATTCAACCTCATCAGACGAAGCTTCTGCTCTTTCCCTTTCTTATTTTGATGAGCTTCATAAGCGTGGAACATGTCATATTGTCGTTTCCACCCACCATCAGATGTTCAAGACTATCATCCACCAAGATCGCAATTACATTTCATGCCATGTTGGATTTGATACAAAAAACATGAGGCCCACCTATAAGATCCAGTGGGGAACACCTGGGGCGTCAATGGCAATTGATGTTTTTCGCATTTTGTCCAGAAACAATCCCGGGGTTAAAGATGTGCCGGATAAAGCTTTGACTCACCTGAGTGATAAAAATGTGAGTTACGAAACACTACTGCAGCGAGTTTCACAAAAACAAATTGAACTGGATCAGCTATTAAGCAGTAACTATCAGCTCGAAATCGAAATTAAAAACCAAAAAGGTGCCATGGAGGGCGTTTTAAACTTAAAACTCAACGACGAACTTTCCAAGGCCCGAAAAGAAATTGATAAAATCCTACAAGAAGCAAGGCTTATTGTTGAAGAAGCACGAAGAAGTGAAATCTCAAAAGTAAAAAGAATTGATGATAAGTCACATACTCTTAACGTCAAATTGCGGGCACTAAGTGGTGCCACTGAAGAAGTGGAACCTTCCGTGCCAACGGGCAATCTGATTCTAAGTGATATCAAGGTGGGTGACACCGTTTACTCCATTACCCTAAAAAAAGAATTTACCGTTTTCAGTATTGATTCAAGAAAAAATGAGATTCAAATTGGGAAGGGTCCGATTAAAATCAATGTCCACATTTCAACTCTCGCAAGCTCCAAGCGCGCTCCTCAACATCCCAAAGTAAGTGTAACCTTTCACAAGAACACAGATGCCAAATTCGAGTATGATGTTCGCGGAATGCGGCTTTCTGAATGTCAGAGCTTGATTGATATGGCCTTAGGTGATCTTCTTACAGGTGATATACCATTTGTTAACGTCATTCACGGTCATGGTGACGGTATACTTAAAAACTGGCTTAGAGATTATGCTAAAAAGTCCAAAGAGTTTCAGATTGATAAATCTGAAAGCGGCAATGACGGCGAAACCAGAATCATTCTAAAATAAAAAACCCGCCGAAGCGGGTTTTACTTAATCAATAATTGTACCAATTCTCCAAGGTCTAAACTTTAACGACTCCTGCTCATCTTCGCTTCCTGGCCAAGGGACAGAAAGAGAGAACCATATAGCAATGGCCTTACCTTTAATATGACCGAAGGGAACAGTACCCCATCGACGAGAATCTGCTGAAAAGTCTCGGTTATCACCCATTACAAAATAATGCTCTTTAGGAACTGTGAACTTGTAATAGTTTGCAAAATAATCATTCCCTACATCAATCTGGGTTGTATGGGTTGCGTTTCCTGTTTTAGTTTCCATAAATTTAAATTGATACGATTTATAGCGATCATCCATGTCTTCGATGATTTTTTTTCCATCAAATTCTTTTGTCTCGATAGGCTTATTGTTAACGTAAACAACTTTGTCGATAACTTCAATTGTGTCACCTGGAAGCCCAATCACGCGTTTAATGTAATTAAGGTTTGTGTCCTTAGGGTATTTAAAAACAATCACGTCCCCACGCTCGGGCGACTTGGGACCCGTAATGTATACAGGATCAGTAAACCAATCACTGAAGGGCACCTTGAAACCATAGGAAAATTTATTCACAAGAATAAAATCACCAATCAGTAGAGTTGGTATCATTGACCCTGAAGGGATTTTGAATGGTTCAAAAAGAACAGAGCGAAAAACCAGTACAGATAAAATAATCAGCGTAAAAGACTTTACCTCTTTAATAAACTTTTCTTTTCTAGATACGACGGCAACGGGAGCCGCTTCCGGTTCAACATTAATATCAGTTACCGGTGTTTGATTGTCTTGCATAAGAGATGCCTTTTATTTTTTCAAAGGATGTAGAGTTGAGTAGTAATATTCCATTATATTTTTCGCAAGCAATGGTGATTTTATATACCATTTTTTTTGATTCACGATCATGACACAGATTGAGATTCCTTTATCAGTCTTATCTTCAAGAGATTTTGCGTAACTCACAAACCAGTCTCTTTTGCCGTAAGGTTCACCCCCGGTGATACTTCCTGTTTTTCCACCGATTTCAAGTTTGTTTAAAAGATACAGGCTTCTGCGGAACGATGATCGGGCAGTCCCTTTCGTTATAGTTCCCATAAATAAAGTTCTAAGATCTTCAGCAGACTGAGGAGTCAGAACTTGCTCGTCAGTTTTTATGGGAGGATAAATGATTTTGTTATCTTTTATACCTTCAACTGATTTGATGACTATCGGATATCTAAAAATGCCTCCATTAGCGACAACTGATCCAATGACTGCTCCATGCACAGGACTCATTACCGTCTGAGTGTTTAGGCCCGATGAAAATTCGGCTAAATTGTATTGATCCTGAGCGATGTTAAAAACTGAAGGTGCAAGGTTAATGCCCTCTAGAATCTTTTTATTAAAACCAAATTTTTCTGCCATACGTTTAAGTCCAGCAGGAGTTAGGTTCTCAATCGCAGTTCTGCCAAAGATTACGTTGTTTGAAGTGGCAAATGCTTTTTGCAGATCCAGGCTTCTAACCCATCTGCGGTTCGGTGGTTCTTTAAGTTGTGAACGATAAAGAGTTGTTGAGCGACCTGTGAAGTTAAACTCTGTGTCTGTTTTAATATGGGTATTTTCTAAAAGGTCAGCGGCGGTGATGACTTTGAAAATGCTTGCCGCCGGGTGAGTCGTTGTAAAAGCTAAGTCGCGACCAAAAACATTTTTACCCCTTGCGTAGTCTACTGCTGCCAGGATGTGGCCGGTTTCATTATCAATCACTACTACTGAGGTGAAGTCAGGTCGATATAATGCGAGTTGTTTTTTTACGAAATCTTCTAAATCTGAATTAAAAGTATAATTAGTTTTATATTTTGCTGAATCGTAATCAATCAATTGATTCCAAGACTGGTGCTGACCAACAATCTTCTGCCACTGGTCTGGCGACTTTGTAGGTGATGCCTTTAGCGCCTGAATATCTCCAGGAGTTTGAAAGAGTGAATTGTCCTTAATAAAATTGAGATTTCCCCACGCAGGGAAAGAGCACAATAGGGCAATACTGAGCAATAGTAGAGATCGGTTTAAGTCCTTAAAAACCATTTAAGCATTATGCCTTAAAGTGCTTTCCAATGACAAAAAATTCTTTACTGACACTTCGAGTGGATTTTGGCTTCAAATATTGGAATTCATTAAATCGATTTTTTTGCTCTTTCAGGTAGTTTTGGGCATCTTGTGAGTCAAAAACCTTAATAACAAAGTTTCCCCCTGGGCGCAGAAACTTAGGAAGAAGGCCAAAAACTGACTCAACTAGGTTAAGACTCCGTATTTGGTCCAAGGACTGCATCCCTGTTGTGCTAGGCGCCATATCAGACAAAACAACATCAAACTGGTCTTTCACATCGAGCTGGGACAAGTCAGCTATGTCAAAAATGTCTTTTTGGTAAATTCTCACGTTTTTGATGCCAGTAAGTTTTGGATTACGCTCTTGAATATCAATTCCAACGACACGACCTTCGTCCCCAATCACCTTACTTGTGTATTGAACCCAAGATCCTGGATAATAACCAAAATCGACAACCAGCATGCCCGGGCGCAGAATTTTAAACCGCTGATCAATCTCTTCCAGCTTGTACACACTACGGGCAACGTAATTGTCTTTTTTCGCTTTATCAAAATAGTGATCTTTAACTTTAAAATTACCCATGCCGTTTTTTAGCAAGCTTTGTTAACATGGGCCATGAAAAAAAATGATATCGCCCTCGAGGTATTTAAGCGCTTAAAGAAGCTCTATCCGGACGCACACTGCGAGCTAAACCACTCAAATCCCTTTGAACTTCTGATTGCAACCATTCTCTCCGCCCAATGCACGGACGTCCGGGTGAACATGGTTACCCCTGGGTTATTTAAAAAATTTCCCACACCTCAAAAGATGGCCAAGGCCAAACTAGAAGACGTCCAGGAAGCCATCAAGTCCATTAATTTTTTTAATAACAAGAGTAAGGCCCTGATTGGCTGCGCCCAAATACTGGTGGAAAAATTTCAAGGCGAAGTTCCTAAGACTGTGGAAGAACTTAGTCAATTGCCAGGAGTCGGAAGAAAAACCGCCAATGTGGTTTTAGGCAACGCCTTCAATATTAATACGGGGATCGTTGTAGATACGCATGTTAAACGAACAACCTATTTATTGGGTATAACTAAGAATACTGACCCCGAAAAAGTAGAACAAGACCTCATTAAGCTTTTTCCCATCGAGACCTGGACTGACTTGGCGCACTTACTTATTTTTTTAGGCCGAAGAACTTGTATTGCCCGTCGTCCCCAGTGCGACCTCTGTATACTCAAGGATATTTGTCCTTCAGCTACGATTACAAAAGAGAAGAAAGCTCCTCAAAAATCTCTTCGCGGCACCAAATAAGCGGTGGAAGATAGTTTTGTTTTACTTCAAGGACCTCTTTACCTTCAGAATAAAATTTTATTTTCGAGTGCTGGCATAAGAGTGTTCCCCCAGCGATATCCCAGATACTTTTGGGAGTCATGCTAATCACAAAATCAGAATTTCCTGCAGCTAACAAGCCCAGCTTGTAAGCAATACTTCCTTTTGGCCTGATCGCGAACTTCTCACTTTTGAAAAAGTTATATAAACCTCTCTCCCATTCTGAGTGAGAAACTTCCCCGTAATATTTCGACTTAGGCACATAATCCACTGGCTTCATTTCACAGTTAAAAACTTCTTTGGTAAGCGGATTATAAACCCAACCATCACCTGAAAAATTTTGAGATTCAAATAACCCTATTGAGATTGCCCACTCAGGGCGCTGTCGAATATATTCCCGAGTACCATCCAAGGGATCAATGGCAATTAAAGGAAATTTCCATTCCGAAAACTTTTCTTCCGAGTAAAAAGTGACATCTGGAAACCGATCTTGCGCCATAGTCTCGAGGAGTGCCGAAAGTGCTAGGTCCAAAGGGGTGACTGGGGTTCCGTCCTGCTTTAAACTGGCCGGCGCAGACGGGTATAGCCTAGTGAGCTCATGGATATCGGGTAGGATACCAACCATAATTGTAGCTAAATTTGATCTCAATAATTGTTTTTTATCCACAAAATAGCCCTAGTTTTCCACAATATTTTTTGTTTTACATAAACTAACACCTGTCATCTAGACCGCGTCAATTACCGTAAATTCAATAACATAAAAAAGGGGAACGCTTGGTTCCCCTTACATCAATTCAACTAATAATTGTTGATCGTTTCAGTTTTCCCCAGAAATAATTAACCAGCCTCATGAAGCGTTAACATTTCAACAAAACCATCTTGGGCCACAGAAAGTGCAAAAATCCCATCGCTAGCTGCATTGAGATCATCCACCACACCCGTTAACAACTTCACACCATCAGCGTCTACATAGACGAATGCTTCATCAGGACTTTTGGCTTTTTGGGACGTGAAATGTTGATAACAAGAAGAGAAATCTTTGAAAACAGTGGCCGTTAAGTGAGTCTTGTACAAAAGTCCTCCTTGATGCCTAGAAGTGATCCATTCACTTCCTGCTTGATTAATGAAATTGTAACAATAATTAGAGATATGGTGCAAAAGAAATGTCATGAAATTAAGGAAAAATAAGAACTTAACCTGATTCTAACGATTCAAAAACTCAACTATATCAGGCGGAGATTGATAGAAATTGTACAGCATTCTTATTCTGCCTTCAAAGTGTGAGTCCAATAAACACAGTAGAATATAGATCGCATAGATAAAATTTCGTCGCGATCTGAGACGACTAATACTTTGAAAAATCCACTCTAGAGGCAAAATTGAAAGGAACACGACAAACCAAAGTATGCCAAAACTTTTAGTCATATCCTTATCTACAATCAGGCCAAGCACAATTACACAACCTACTAAAATACCTAACTCCCCCATACGTTTAAAATCAATTGTGAGGTTGGATAGGAGTTTAATTTTCGGTTTTATTAACATCAAAACAAAGACAAACAGGCCAATAAAGGACAGGGAGTAAAAAGCCTTCCGCTTAATGACAACTGAGAGGTAACTCTTGAACTGATGAAGACTCATGGCGTGCTCAAAGAATCTTAAATCAATGTGTGTAATCAGAGTGAGAAGGACCAGGAACATCCCCAGGGATGTATATTTTACGAACTGGTTCCTGTACCACTCAGTGTTTTCTCTTAAAAAATAAAAATACAAAAGACCCAAGCCTACGGGAAATAAGAAAAAATTATTATAATTGAGTGTGACACCAGCGTAACATAGAAGACCATACATAAGGCCGGCACGATAAGTTGAACTCTTCACACACCAGAGAATTGACCACACCCATAAGACTGAAAATGTAGTTGAAGCGCAAGTATAGATATCTTTTTTAAGAAAGAGGGAAAAACTCCAGGTAGAAACGAGCGCAAAGAGTCCGAGAATTGAAAGTCTGCGGGAAATGAAAAAGCGCAGTATTCCATAAAATGCCAACAAATAAATACTGAAGCTAATGAAGTAGAAATGCATGCTCCAGCCCAGATTCATTAAATGGGGAAAACGACGGAAAGGAAAAAAATTCATGTGAAGATAGCTCCACAGCTGGCCATTCATTTTCTCTTCAGGATCAACAATCAATTTAAAAGTCTCTAGATTGCTCAGAAAAGGAAAGCTGGGCATAGAGGCAAAAAACATAGCAATCGTAAGAAATAGAACAGTCTTCTCAAAAGCATCCAGATATTTATATTCGGTAAACTGGCTTGTCACAGATTCCTGAATAATTTTTCCGCGTGTCGGCCAGGAATAAAAAAGTCCCACTACAACAAAGAAGCCCCAGAAAAAATGGCGGATAACTGAATCTGGAATAAACGACATCAGGTTGAAAATGATCATCATGGTGGCATTGCCGATAACGACCCGGTATAGAACTCGGTCAATGGTAGAATTGGCCCTAAAGTAGATTTTGAGGCGATGATCAATCTCTTTACCTAATAGGTACCATTGGCCGGCCATAAACATCAGGTAAGCCAACATCATCAAAGATTGGACGAAAATGTTAATTTCTAGGGATTTCTGGATCCAAACAGGCAAAAGCAGGAACGAGAAGTAAATAACTGCTCGATTTATAAAGAATTTGGATTTTTCCCAAACTATATTTGAGTTTTTTGCTAAAGTATTTTCCATAATATCCGATCAGAATAGTGGACTATAACTATAGTCCAAACCTTAGACCTAATCCTCAAAAGGGAAGGTGGATTGTTCACCCACCTTCCTTTTTCTTTAAATCGTAGCTCACTTTCTTCCCACTTGCATCAACTATGTCCCATGCTAACCTTAACTGTGACCCACACGCCTTTCATGGAGGAAAGAAATTTGGGGATTTCCTTTGGTTCCATCAATTCAGGACTTCCTAAAGATATCGTTCAACAGATTGTCGAGGCTGAAAAAATTCCCCTCAAACAAATGGAAGCGCGTAAGGGAAAAATTGAAGATAAAAAGGCCCTCGTAGGTCAACTCATTACATTAGTCGAGAATATGAGGGGAGAAATCCTCAAGAATAAAGGCGCTCGAAGTCTGCGCGAAATGAAAGTTAATACTGGCGACAATCCAAACGTTGCAGTTTCTGCAGATAAAAACGTTGCGGATCCTGGAAAATACAATCTTGAAGTACTTCAACTCGCCCAAAAATCCTCTGCCATTAGTAACGGCATTGAGGATAAAGACAAAACATATTTAGGTGTCGGTTATATAAAAGCCGTTCTTCCTAACGGGGATACCAAAGAGATTTATGTCGATCAAGAAAATGCAACTCTTACAGGCATAGCTAAACTTATCAATGCTGATGCAAGTCTTGGGATGAAAGCAACTGTCGTTAATGACGGGAAAGATGAAGACGAGCCTTACCGGATGATGATTGCCATGCAGGAAACCGGAGATGGCAATAGAGCAGAATTCCCTTATCTATATCTTGTTGATGGTGAAGTCGATTTGTACTTTGATCAGGAAAAGCCGGCCCAGGATGCAAAGGTTAAGTTAGATGGCTTTGAGATTGAGATTCCTAGTAATAAAGTGACTGACCTGATTCCAGGAGTCACGATTGATCTCAAAAAAGCTAAAATAGGTGAAGAGATTAGTATCGATATCACCGAGGACGTAGAGAAAATTGGTGTTAAAATCACCAGTCTGGTTGATAACATTAATAATGTTCTTAAGTTCATCAAAGATCAAAACACACTCGATGACAAAAGTGATACTTCGCGAACTCTGGGTGGTGATCTCACCCTGACTACCATTGAAAGCAAAGTCAGATCTGCGGTGTTTACACCTATTGCGACAGAGAGTGGCGCTCACCGTGTTGGTGATTTTGGAATCTCGTTTGAAAGAAGTGGATTACTGAAATTTGATTCCGCTAAGTTTGAGGCAGCCATTTCAAAAGACTATAAAGCGGTGGCACAAACCCTAACGGGAATGTATTCAGTTGAGGGTGGTAAAAGTAATGGCTTTATAGATTTGTTAGAAGAATCTGCGAAATCACTTTTAAATACACCCAACGGTGCTCTCCAAACGAGAAAGTCTGGTCTTCAAAGCCAGATCGGGAACATTGACCGACAAATCGTGACCAGGCAGCGAATGATTGCGTCAAAAGAAGAAATTTTAAAAGCGAAATTTGCCCGACTAGAAGAGACGATGTCTAAAATTCGTGGTCAGGGGGCAGGACTTGCCGGTATGGCAGGGCCTATGAATCCAGTTCAACAATTAGGGTAGAATAATCGTGACATAGGAGGAGGGTCTTATGAGTTATGGTTTAGGTGCATATAAGAAAACGTCTGTAGAAACTGCCAGCAAGGAACAAATCCTGCTCATGCTTTATCAAGCAGCTATTAAAAACTGCAAGAAAGCAATGGAAGCAATCGAACAGAAAAATATCGCTAAAAAAGGCGAGTACATCGGCAAAATGCAAGACATTGTCGTTGAACTTTCCAATAGTCTGGATTTTGAGGTAGGTGGAGATGTTGCAAAAGAACTTGCTTCACTCTATGACTACATTCTTTATTCTAGTACCCAGGCGAATATCAAAATTGATAAATCTCATCTAGAAGGATGTCTAAGAGTTCTTAACACTCTTTATGATGGCTGGACGGAAGCAATCAAGCAGATAAAAACTCAAACGACCACAAGCAACAAGAGCGCTTAATGAACAAGATGATCCTCCTCTTCGATGAATTCATTATGAAGGCTATTGTCATGACCGAGTCTATTCTAGACTCGGACTACCGTGAATCAGCCAAGCTAGAAGAGTTTACTCAAAACAGAGAAAGACTTTTATCAGTCATAGATCAGATCTCACAACAAATTGAATGGGAAACCATTTCAATTGATGATCGCAGTGAATTAAACAGAAAAATTGAATACATTAAAAATCTCGACCTTAAACTTCTTTCTCAACTCAACGAACACAAAGAAGAAGTAAAAAAAGAAATCGAGCAAACTTTCAAACAAAAAGAGAACATCAAGGGCTACAACCTCTCTGATGTAAAATAATATTGAAAAAGCTCCTCATCATTCAAATGGATGAAGCCTATTTTCTCTTTGAAACTCTGGTTATGCTTGACCGGTATCGTGATTCGTTTAAAAACTTTGAAATATCCCTATTGGTTAACCCAATCTCCCATTCACAGATTAAAGATGGCTCAGAACCAATTATAGCTGGCATCACTACAAATATAGAAAATGTTCTGGCTAGCGAATTTGACATTAGCGTAAATCTCTCGATGACAGAAACTTCATGGGCCATTCATAATCAAATCAATTCTGCTCAAAAACTTGGGCCATACTTAAAGAATGATCAATTGCATGTTCCGGATGCATGGTCATCATTTCTTCTCACATTGAAAGCAAGGGCCCCATTTCTCACTTTTCATATTCAAGACATATACAAAAATATTCTTGGAGTTAAGCGTGTCTCATTTCCTGTTAAAGAGGCAAAAAACTATCAACAAATTGTTATCGGTTTTTGTAATACGAACTTCTTTGCGGCAACGGAGCAAGAAAAGCTGATTAATCTGATTCATGAACAATACCCTTATTTGAAAATTAGAGATATTTCAGAGATAGACCCTATTTCAAACCTTTCGCAGATTTTGTACTTAGGACCAGCAACTATAGGTGCATTAAAACTGTGCGAAGATGGTGCGACGGGCATTTTTCTGTCCAGTCAGTTTCAGGGATTTAATCTCCTTCCATTTAATGAGGGTCATCTCGTTGTGAGTTCAAGAAACTCACAAATAACTGCAGAAAAGTTATTCCCACTCATTACTACCCAACTTCAGCACAAGGAAATTCCAACTAATTTCCCTTATTCAGTTTATCAAATTGATGAAGAAAATCTTTTTGGCAGTTATCTTAAGAGCCTTAACATGAGTGATGATAGTTACCCTATTTATCAATCACATGTGGTTTTATGGAATTTTATTTTAAATCTTTTTGATATCCATTTAGAGATCATCCAGTGCAATACGGCCCAAATCAACGTGCTAAAAACTCAAGCTGAAGTCTTAGCTAAACTGATTAGGCTCTATGATTTTGCCATGAGTTCTGTTGATTCAATCCACAATGAGGCGAAATCAATTTCGGCTGATCATGATAAGATCCAGGGCCATACAAAAAATCTCCAAGACATCGAAAGCATATCCGACAAGATCTCTCAGTCTCACTCCTTCCTTCGACCTATCCTTGATTTCTACCGCATTCGTCGTGGTCAGAATTCTGGCAACACTCTTCTAGAACAGGCCCAACACAGCTTCCTTAACTATTCAGAAGAGCATCAGGCCATGAAGGCCATGCTAGAATTATTTACTGTGACATTGCGTAAAAACGAAGTTAGCATTTAAGTATCAAGGAAGAAATCATGTCAGGGATGACTGCTCAAGCCTTCAACGAAATTGATGTACTATTGTCTGATACTATTGCTGTCGGTCAGGACTTGCTAAATGATATTATCCACCAAATAAATATCACCGAAAGCTTTATCCCGGAAAAAGAGTATTTCTGGAATCTCCAGCTCTCCTCTTTATCAACTGACATTACAAAGTTTGTCGAACTCACTACCCTAATTTCTAAAATTCTCAGCTCAAAGAAGAAAATAAGCCTACCCAATATCAAAGAATCCCATATTCATCTGCTTTTCATCCTTAAGGGGATAAACCAGGCACAACAAAAACATGACTCTTTAGTGCTGGAAGATTTGATTAAGTATGAATTAAAAGATAATTTAACTCAGTGGAAAATAGATTTCATCCCCCTCATCAAACGCCTCCTAAACTCTTAGCGATTCACATTGATCCGCAAATTATGGACGATATTCCCGAGGGTACAATTGATTGGTCTATCTTTCAATTAGTACCAGCCAATGAGGCGCAGTTTACCATCTTAAAAAAAGATTCACGCTTATGGGCCCAATTTCCAGATGGTGACTTTTGTGATTATCCCTTTTATTTTAAAAATATCGCAAGACTCCTTGAAAGTTTTAAATCGTCCTCTCTGGTAAACATTTTCCCTGCAGAAACGTTTCAGTCATTTATCAAATCCACTCAGGCAATTGAAAAAAAGATTTTCTCAAATGTGTCAATGAACCCCGGCGAAAACGTTAAAGATCTTTGGGATGAAATCATCAAGAAGGTGAATATCATTTCCACCGAGTCTCATAGCTTAAAAGATTTAGTAGAAAAAATCCTTGAAATCCCTTTTCTTCAGAACTTCGAGACTTCATTAATTATACTACACTTGAAGGGCCAGACAAAAGCTGAACTGATGGGCACGATGTGGAGATCAGAGCATGTGCACAGGCTGATCGAGGTTAAAGATTTTAATGATTTATTTAATTCAATTAGAAAGTCTAAAATTAAATCCTTTTCTACAGATGCATTTTCAAAAGTAAACATTCCCTTTAATGGAAGTTTTCTGGCCAAAGAAGTCATCAGCAAAAAATACAGTTTGATTGCCATCGTTTCAAGGCATGACTTCCTAAATTACAGCTCTGATGAAATCGAGCTCTTTGAAACCTGTATTTCTCTTCTTCAACCACATTTTGAACGACTGATAGATCAAGAATTCTCTGATAAAAAAATATCTGAGTTAAGGGTCTGTTTAAAAGAATTCCCACTTCCACTCCGTATAAGAGACGGCCATTCGGGATCTTCATTTATTAATGATCTTTATAATAATGAGCTTCAAGATCTGGATATTTTTTTTAATAAAAAAATTAAGGGTCCCTTTAGCCTCGATTTATACGATAGTGATGAACTTCGTCACTACGCTTTTGACCTTTTTCATTTTCAAAGAATTTCCCTCTTGGGTGAACTACTTAATACGCTCAGACACGAATTAAGTAATCCTCTATTTGGTCTTAAATTAAGTTCACAAATATTCACCACTTTAGACGTCACCACAGATGATAAAGAGCTCATGATTGAGATTGAGAAAAATGTGAACCGATGCCAAGCCATAATAGAAAACTTTTCCAATCTTTATCAAATTCAGCCAGACAACAAACCAGTCCTTTTGAAAAAGATGATTGATGAATCCATGGTTTTGGCCAAAAGTGAATTGCGTGAAGTGACGAAAAAGATTTCTTACGACCCCGGTACCGAAAACATAGAACTAGCAGTGCCGCTTATTTTTGTGGTGCAGATTCTTTTCAATTTAATCGTGAATGCTTCACAGGCAATGCGAACACAATCGGAGCGAGCTGAACTCGAACTACATGTGTCATTCATTGATTCCAATGTCATTATTGATGTCTCGGACAATGGATCTGGCATTCCAGAAGATAAGCTGATAAATCTCTTTACGCCGTTCTATACAACAAAAACTCAAGGCACCGGACTAGGTCTCGTCTTGTCACGAAACCTGGCCCTCAAGATGGGTGGCAATCTTGAGTATCTTGTCACAAGCAATAAAAAGGGCGCCTGCTTTAGGGTGAGTCTACCAGTAGTATGAAACATATTTTAATCATTGAAGACGAAATACTCATACAACAATCCCTCAAAAAGCTTTTTGAGAGGAGAGGCATTAAAGTTGATGTTTCCGCCAGCGGCAAAATTGCCATTGATATGATCCTGGCCCATAACTATGATCGGATCATCTGTGACCTGATGCTTCAAGACATCTCAGGCTTTGATGTCATAGAGGAATCAAAAAAACGCTATACCCCAGAAGAAATAGGTCTAAAGTTTGTTATAATGACCGCCTATAATTCTCCTCAAGTTCTTTCCCGTGCAACATCTTATCAGTGTAAACTATTAAATAAGCCATTTGATAATCTGGACGAAGCCTTACGTATAATGACGGAGTGATTTATGAAGCAAGCCTCTCTTACTATTGTAGGTATAACACTCAAACCAAATTCTACTCCAGAGTTTTACAATATTTTGCCCAATCTTTGCTCTTGGCTTCTTAGACGAAAGCGCAGAGTAATATTTCGTGAAGATGATAGGGAAAGAGTTTTGAAGTTTTTTAAAAATAAAAAAACAGATGAACTTGAATTCTGGGGCAATAAAGAATTTCATAACAAAATCCACATCATGCTCTCCCTAGGGGGAGACGGCACCTTAATTGGCGTCTGTAGACGAATTAATTCTAAGATCCCTGTATTAGGTATAAATCTTGGACGACTTGGCTTTATCACCGAATTTAATAAGAATGAGTATTTTGATCGACTCGTCACGATCCTTGACGGTAAATACGAAATTACAACCAAGCCATTATTTCATGTCTCAATTATGAGAAAGAATAAAGTTCATTTTAAGGATTATTTCTTTAATGATGCTGTCATTGCCAAAAATGACATCGCCCGAATGATTTATTTACGAATCGATCTTGGAAATGAGCACATTTATAACATAGCAGGGGATGGCATCATTATTTCAACCCCAGTAGGCTCGACGGCCTATTCAATGGCTGCAGGTGGGCCTATTGTGCATCCTGAAGTAAAGGGATTGGTCCTTACTCCAATTTGTCCTCACTCACTCATTCATCGGCCTTTTGTCGTCCCAGATACTGCCCCTATTAGCCTTAAGATCCTGCCCCCTCATCATTCTGTTACATTGACCCTCGATGGCCAGGTTGCCCTAAATGTAGATGAACAGGACGTAGTGATGATTAATGCCGACAAAGTGAAGAAGATCTCCCTCATCAAGAACCCTGACAGAAGTTACTTTGAGACCATCCGTGAGAAGTTCATATTTTCAAAACGTGATTAATACGTAAAACATACGCTTTTTCTTGACATCCGTAAATTATCCGTAATACTAAGGGGGTAGTGAGGATTTTATGGAAAAAAATTTCTATTTAAAAAAATTGATCATTCAAAATTTCGCAACTTTCAAAAACCAGTCTATCCATTTTAGGCCTGGCTTTAATGCTATTATTGGAGAAACAGGCTCTGGTAAAAGTCTCGTGCTAGATGCCCTGCAATTAATCCTTGGTTCTAGGGCGGACAAACGAGTCGTAAGAAAAGATACAGACTATTCACTCCTTGAAGCCTCTTTTGTATGTGAAGACCAGGGTGTTATAGAGTTTTTGGAGTCCGAAGGCTTTCCTATAGATGGGAAAGAATTAATTATCAAACGTTTAATTTACAGAAATGGCACAACCAAGAATTATATCAATCATCTCGCATGTACTGTAACTTTTCTTGCGACATTTTCTAAAAAATACATTGATCTTGTAGGCCAATTTGAAAATCAAAAGCTTCTGTCTGAGAGCTATCAACTTCACCTCTTGGATCATTATGGTAAGTTATCCCAGGAAGTATCAGGTTATCAAAAAGCTTTAATCACGTACAAAGAGCTTCAATCTCGTTACACAGAGCTTGAATTATCAAAAACCCACAGAGAGCAACGATTAGATTACTTAAATTTTCAGCTTCAAGAGATAGAAAAACTTAATCCATCCTCCCAGGACGAAGAAGACCTTCTCAAGAAGAAAAACCTCCTCATTAATGTTGAAAAGATACAAAAAATTTCTTTTCAACTTAGGGACATTTTTGAAGGAGACGAGGGTCAACCTGGTCTCCTTTCTCAAATGAAAAAACTTAGTTCACTAGTACTTAAAAACAAGGATTTCCTTGAAAATGAACTTACGGACGTTTCCGATATTGATGATAAACTCCATTTACTTTTTGGTAATCTTAATCAAAAACTTGATCTTGATATGGATCCACAGGAACTCGAAGGAACTATAGAAAGACTTGATATCTACCAAAAGCTTAAAAAGAAATTTGGGGGCACAGTTGAGACGATGCTTGAATCACAAGATATCTTCACGAGGGAAAGAAATAAGCTCCAGGAACTAGACTTTGACTTAGATGATCTAAAACTTAAAATTAAAAACTTAAAGAACGATTTGTTTCAATTATCCAAAAATTTACATGCAAAGAGGACTCATTGCGCTTCAAAGCTTTCAAAAGAACTGACGGAGAGAGTTCAAATATTAAAGATGAATGGAGCAACGATTAAACTGGTTCTCGAAGAGTTAACTGATTTTAATGAATCAGGCTCTACTCGTGCTAATTTTGTAGCTGAAACTAATCCTGGAGAGGGTTATTTCAAAGTAAAAGATATTGCTTCGGGTGGAGAACTTTCACGAATTCTCCTGGCCGTTAGGCAAATCCTTTCAAATCATGATTCGATCAGCATCTTTCTTTTTGACGAAATCGACACCGGTATCGGTGGGGAGACTGCAAACTGCATCGGTAAAGCGCTTTTTCAAGTTGCGGCCAATGGGCAGGTTATCGCCATTACTCATTTGCCACAAATCGCACAATTCGCAGACTCTTTGATTCTTGTTCAAAAAGAAATACAAGCAGACAACAAGAGCTCGAGAACAGAATCATCCGTTAAAGAAATTTCGGGAAAAATGGTTCAGAAAGAAGTCAGGGCAATGAGCCAATTAAATTAGTTCAGGGAATGAAACTTGATGATTTTCAATTAACAAGAATGTTTTCGATTTTTGAGCATATCCATTGTTTATGTATACTGACTCCTCACTCATTAAAAATGAATCTTTGACGTGGCTATGGCCACCAAGCACAAAATTATATTTCCCCAAAGTCGTTTGTAGAACTCCATCCCTAAAATTTTGTTTAATCAAATCTTCATTATATGATTTAGAGCCTCTCTTTCGAGAAATTTTGGATGCACGATTCCCCACATAGTTCAGAATACTGTAGGGCATGATGTGATTGGCCACGAACTTCAAAGGAGCGGAAAGAATAAGGGCCTTGTACCGCTGGTATGAGAGATTGTTGACCTCATGTTCATCTCCATGGGAAAAATAGTATGTTTTGCCTGCAATTGTTTCAATAACAGGTTTCTGAGAAATGATAAGTTCATTATTTGGCCAACGCTGCTTAAATAATTTTTCCAAATGAACATCGTGATTCCCTTCAAAGAAGAAAACTCGTTTACCATTTTTTATCAATTGATCTATATGATCAAATATATGACCAAAGATTGAGAGGTATTCAGCATGAGGGCCACACATTAGATCAAAAATGTCTCCAAGAAGAACAATATAGTCAGAGGACATGACAATAGGGTTAGTCAGAAATTGACAGAGGAGGTGATCAGCATCATCGTGGGGTGTTTTAACATGAACGTCAGAAATTGCAGCTATCTTCATCTAACCATTTATAGCATGCAGTTCGTCTTTTATCCTCTCAAATATATACTTTTCCAGGTACTTTTTACTGATTTGATCGATTTGAGAAAATCGGCAACAGACACGCCAAACTTTATAATTCAGTCCATTATACTCGTCTGGCTCGACCTCTTTGATTAATGCAATCTCAGCATTAACCTTGGTCGACCAGTTTCCCGCCTTAATTTCAATGGTCCGAATGGGATCGTTGATCTGAAAAAATTTTGACTCCATTCTTGAAACAAGAAATGAAAATCCACCATTAGATATATCAAAGCATGCTTTATTAAAATGCTGTGACATAGGACGAGGTACGGATACTGACTTCCCAAAGCTCACTTTTACGTCTTCTGCATCATAAACATTTAATCGAAAACTTTTGCGTCTTTCTACTTGAGCGACAAATGCAGGGATTTCTAGATAATACCTAAAAGGTGCGTCTGTATGACGAATGTTACATCTTAAAAGTAGTGCTGATTCAGGTACATAAAGATCGATATAACTCTGGCCACCCATGAGCTCTTGAACCTGTCTCTCATGTCCTTGAATCGGAATAATACAGAAATCTTTCCGTGGTTTTCGGATGGACTCAATCCTGACATTGGCCAGATGCTTAGAGCCACCAATGAGACGCCAAATAAAAACTTCTAGTTCAGCTTCTTTGGTTCCTGAAAGTAGACCATGTATGACTGCCTCATCTTGAACTTTTTTAAGTTTGTTTTCACTAGTCAAAGCTATTTTCTCCAAAAGGACCTCTCGGTTTTAACCGAGAGGCCTTGGGCTTAAGTAACTGTTTAAAACACCTTAAAAACAATTATTCAATTAACCAATTAATCTAAGTGCACCAGAACCAAGTTGGTTTGCTTGTGCAAGTGAAGCTGTACCTGCAGCATTTTTAATTTGTGCAGATGCAAGTTTTGCTGTTGAGTCTGCTACATCGACATCCTCAATTCGAGAACGAGCCGACTCTTGGTTAACCACGGCAACATCAAGTGTGTTAATACTTGTTTGTAGTCTTGATTGAATGGATCCAAATGTTGCTCGGAATCCACTCACTTTCTCAATCGCCACATCGACAGTGCTAAGATTATCGATGGCGCTTTCTTTATCTCGAAGGTTCGAACCACCAATACCTAAACTTTCTGCTGAAGCATCAGTTACACCAGCATCAAATTCAATTCGGTTGTGCTCATTTCCCTGTGATCCAACTTGGAACTGGAGAACTGAACCTTCACCTTGTAGTAGTGATCGTCCGTTAAAGTTTGTTGTTTTAGATATACGGTCTGCTTCCTGTACAAGTTGCTCGTATTCAAGAGAGAGATAACCACGTTCGACGTCTCCCACCGTGTCTGAGCCAGCTTGAACTGAAAGTTCTCGCAATCGAGTAAGGATATTCTGCGTTTCGTTCAAGCCACCTTCGGCAACTTGTACTAACGAGATAGCATCGTTGGCATTTCTTGAAGCCATTCGCAAACCGCGAGTTTCTGCTTCAAGTTTTTTGGCGATCGCCAAACCTGCTGCATCGTCAGCAGATTTTGTAATCCGCTTACCAGATGAGAGTTTGGAGAACTCTGATTCCGCTTGGGCGGTTGAGGCCCTCAGGTTTTTTTGTACCTCTTGCGAGGCAATGTTGGTGTTGATTCTTAAGCCCATTAACGTACTCCTTAATAAGAACCGGTGTTTCGGTGTTTTATAACCAACTAAATTAGTCGGTCGTATTGCTTATCGAAACAGTCAGGTAATACTTGAGCTTTATTTTAGATGAAGATTAGGAAAAATTTAAAAATTTGAATTAAAACTGCTACTTAGAGGATATCAAGAGCTTCTTTAAAGCTTCGTAGGTAACTGGAATTGCTTTATGTGCCTCTAAAAGGACACTAAGCGATCGCGGAGCAAGCCAGAGAAACTCATCTCCTGCATGCCACCTACGGGTGAAATCTACCGGTGGTAGTATTGAAAAATGGCTCTCGAGAATGAGGACATTCTTTTTCATTTTCAAAGATGAAGCAATGGCATTCAGCCAGTACTCTTGAGAGAGAGAAATCGCATTTTCCGTATTAAAAAAACAAAAAATATCTGTCTGATTAATTTCTAAATTCATTTCTTTTTCAAACGTATTTGAAAATGAAAAAATCATGTAGCCTGAATTTTATGAATGATAGAGGTTGTGGAGTAGCCATCGATAAAGTTTAGAGAAAAAACTTCTCCGCCAGACTGGATAACTTCTTTTCCACCAACAATCTGGTCAATTTTCCAATCTCCGCCTTTAACTAAGACCTGTGGGTTAATTTTCAAAATAAGATTGAGTGGAGTGTCCTCAGAAAAGATTTCAACAAAATCTACGGGCTTCAGTTGAGACATTACATACTGTCGATCTTTTTCATTATTGATTGGTCTTTCAGGACCTTTAAGTCGTTTAACGCTCGCATCAGAGTTCAAACCTATGACGAGTAGATCACCAAGTTTCCTTGCTTCACAGAGGTAAGCTACGTGGCCTCTATGAAGGATGTCAAAGCACCCATTAGTAAAAACAATCTTTTTATTTTTGTTTTTTGCTAGAAATTCTTCCAGGTCTTTCGAAAACATTAATCAGCCTTTACTACTTTTGAATTAGAAACTTTATTCTGCAAATCAAAATAGGAAAAAAGCCCTAGGCTCACAAAATTCAGTAATGAAATAAATGAACGAAAAACGAGTAAAGTGAATGATTGTGGTTTGTTATCTAGATCGACAACAGTAATTCCCAGAAGGTTTTTTCCTAGCGTTGACTGATGAGTTTTTTCAAAAATGGAGAAGTACATCATGTAAAAACCAGTAAACAGAACAACTACCAAAGGAGTTATTTCATTTGAGTAAGTCATCCAAACATCAATCAAATCTTTTTCAATAACTCGAGACATGATCGTTAAAACAAGGGCAACACCGGAAAGTACCAGACCTAGATCTAGCCCATAGGCCAAAACTCTCTGAGACTTTGTGGCATTACGTATAATTTTCTCAGGCTTAACATTTTCAACAGGAACTTGTGACAAAGTTTCGCGCCCGTAAAAAGCGGAGAGCTCACTTTGATAGATCTGATTATTTTTATTTGCTATTGGATTAGGAGTTGTTTGTGGGACATGATTCGTCAAAGTAGAGTGCACATCACTAAAAGTAGGTTTAATTTCTGTCGTCGCGTGATTATGAAACCCAAGACCGGAGGTTATCGGTTTAAAATCGAAATCAATCTCATCGCTTGCCACGATCATGGTTGGCTTTTTTGAAGAAGAATTTGATTCTAAGTTCATGATTTTATCCTTTTAATTCTTTCTTTAAGATTGGCATACAATCTTTAATCCAGCAATGACCCGAGAATAATCCCGGCCCCCGCAGAAACAGCTGTCGGTGTCCGTAAAATGGGAGTGGGTAGATTAAGAATCCTGATATTTGCCACTTTATGCAGAAAATCTCTTTCCTCTTTTGAGAAACCACCCTCAGGCCCAACAATCAGAAGCCTGGGATCAGTTTTTTTGGGCATATTATCATTTTGTGACTCACTTTGAGAATCCATCATGAGAATTTCACCATAATCAGTGACGGGAATCTTATCCCAAGTGGTTGGACATATCTCAGGCATAAAAGCTGAGTTCGACTGTTCAATAGCACTAATAATCAAACTTTCTAGTCGCTCCATTTCTGGCAGCTTAGTCTGGGAGTAATCCGATCTGACGAGATAAATCTTTCTAAAACCCAGCTCTACCGCTTGTTTGAGGCACAATTCAAGAGCTTCTTTTTTAGGTATGCCCAGCGCTAGATCCATCTGAATCTTCTGAGCAATGGTGGAGCTCGCAGTGCACTTTAAAATAATTTCTTTCTTGGATAGGGAGCTCACTTTTGTTTTAACAGTGAGGCCCGCACCATTTAGTAAAAGAATCTCTTCATCCATCTCAACCCGTACCACATTGGCCAAGTGATGAGCAGCATCCCCTTTAATGAGATAGCTTTCCTGAATGGATAAATCCTTCTGGTAAAGGGCCCTCATTACTGACCTTTAGTAAAATAGAGAGCAGCCCAATCGCCTTTTTCAAGATGACGTTTGAGAGTCATTCCTTTCTTGGTATAAGCTTCTATGATACCTGGAACCTGAGGTCGCAAAAGACCCGAAAGGATTAATCCTCCGCCAGGTCGAGTGACTTTTGTCAGGTAATCTATTTCTAGCATCAGTATACTTTCCAAAATATTTGCAAAAACTAAGTCATACTCAGGTTTTAATTTCTCCCTCACTTCAGGCAGCAACAAACGAAAGGATAAGTTTTCAAGTTTATTTAATTCTGCATTTTGGTAGCAGTTCTTATTTGCTTCGGGGTCGATATCGTAAAAATCCACTTGAGCATTTTCATAAAACTTAAAAGTTGCGAGCCCTAGAATTCCTGAACCGGAACCAAAATCTAAAACACTATTCAAAGGAATATCTACTTCTTCGGTTAAAAGCTTTAAGCAGAGAAAAGTTGTTTCATGGCTGCCAGTACCAAAGCCCATTCCAGGATAGATATAAATATGCTGAGGTGTTTTTGGCCTATAATCCATCATCCATGAAGGAATGATTTCAAATTTATCATTTACTAAAATTGGGGAATAATGTTTTTTCCACTCAGCATTCCAGTCTTGTTGCTCATGCTCCTCAACTTGAACTTCGGCCAACACTTGCTTCGTACAATGATACTTAAACTTCTCAGCATCATCGGCGGTCGCAAAAAAGAATCGATAATTCGCCGGGCGACCCAATACAGTCGTTTCCACTTCATCCAAGACGGTCTCTGGAATATCCCCGCCTGAATAGGCACGCTCTCCGAGGATAGCGTCAACTTCAGCCTCGCTTAGAGAGAACTCTTCTATTCCCAGTGTATTAAACTGTTCTACTGCCACGCTTTCTAAACTTCCCCGTTCATTTTCAGTAGGTTGAAAATGAAAGAGCGTCACGACCCAGAACTTATCCATAAAAATCCTTTAATTGCCATGTTTTATAACTCATGAAACAGCAAATGTGAGGCTAAAATTTTTACACTGAGCAAGGTTTTCTTGGTATTAAGGACATTTTTTTGTTAGAAGACAAACCCGTATGGATAAAATTTTTCTCATTGGTATTGCTGGTGGCTCTGGTTCCGGAAAAACGACTTTCGCAAGAAAGGTCATGAAAGGCATCAGTAACTTAGACTCCTCCATGCTACACATGGATTCCTACTATTTACCAACTCAGCCCAAGACAAACTACACATCTAGCGGAAAACCCAATTTTGATCACCCGAACGCATTTGACTGGGACTTATTAAGGCAACACCTTACGGCCCTTAAAAATGGGCTATCCATAAAATGCCCAATTTATGATTTCAAAAGCTCAGGTCGCACTGGTGAATACGAAACCATAGGCCCCTGCAGAGTTGTACTTTTCGAAGGAATCTTTGCTCTTTATGACCAAGAGATTCGGGATCTTTTAGATATCAAATGTTACCTGCACGTAGATTCAGATATCCGCTTTACTCGTCGCCTTCACCGAGACGTTAAAGAGCGAGGCCGCTCTCTGGAATCAGTTATTTCTCAGTACTATGACACCGTTAGACCTATGTATCAAAAATATCTCGACCCTCAACGTCAGTATGCGGATTTCACAGTTGGGGAAGAAACCGATGTTGCCTCTCTCATATTGTCTGCTAGAATTAAAGAAATGCTCACCACATCTCAAGATTTAGAAGCACACGAGGCGATCTAGTTGAAAAATAAATACTTTTCTGTTCTTCCCATCGGTGGAGTCGAAGAAATTGGCTCCAACATGACCATGATCCGCTCAACTGATGAGGACATCATTATTGATTGCGGTATGCTTTTTCCCTATGAAGAATGCTTTGACATAAACTATCTCATTCCTGATTTCTCTCTACTTGATGCCGCACGAGTGAAAAACATAATCATCACTCACGGACATGAAGATCACATTGGAGCTCTTGGGCATTTACTTAAGGCTTTCCCTGATCTCACTGTTTGGGTAACACCTTTTACGCTCCATCTTATTCAGAGAAAACTTGAAGAACATAAAATCAGCATGAATTACCAGGTCTATAAGCCAGGCCAGGAACTTTCGTTTAAAAATGTTGATGTAACTCCAGTCCACGTGAATCATTCAATTCCGGAGACAAGTGGGCTTATCGTCAGGTCTAAAGGCCGGGAATGGGGTGCGCTCTATATTTCTGATTTTAAAGTTGATCTGGCTTCAAAGCACGAACTCCCCATCGACTTCACTACCATTAAGCAAAAGCTAACCGAGTGTACTCAGACGGCTTATTTTATTGATAGCACCAATGTCATTTACGACGGAAAAACCACTTCTGAAAATGAACTCCACGCGGATCTTGAACATCTCATGAACCGCCCTGAAAATCGTTTATTCATAACTCTGTTCGCTTCAAACGTTCATCGTATGAATGCCATTGCGAAAATGGCAAAAGCATCTGGTAGAAAAATTGTGGTCATGGGACGTTCACTTTGGACCTATATGGAAGCGGCCCGTGAATCTGGCCACACAGAAATTACTGCCGACGACTTATTCATGGCCGATCAGGTTAGGGGTCAGAGCGGAAAAATGCTAATTTTCCTCTCTGGATGTCAGGGTGATTTTTTAAGTGCTCTAAGAAGATTTAGTTTTGGAGAAGATGGAAGTTTCAAGCCCATTCCTGGAGACGTGGTTATTTTTAGTTCTAAAGTCATTCCAGGAAATGAAAAAAAGATTTATCGTATTTATAATAAGCTGACTCAATTTGGTGCTGAAATAGTTACCGCTTACGACCACCTCATTCACGCCTCAGGTCACCCAGGCAAAGAAGATTTAAAACTCCTTCTAAACAATTTCAAGCCGAACTTCTATATTCCGATTCATGGCGAAAGCTATATGCTCAGAAAACATGCAGAATTTGTCAGAGAGAATTATCCTCAAATATCAACTCACGTTATTCATAACTATCAGGAAGTGATTTTGGGTGATGGGATGATTAAAGTTGAGGATCACCCCGTAAAAGAGCCAAGACTGATACATGGAAAGAGCCTTGAGATTGAAAAAACTCAGATTTCCCAGCGCCGAAAAATGGCGACCCAGGGTGCAGTTTTCATCAGCTATCACCGGACTATAGGCCACATGGAAGTCACCACGGTAGGACTCCCACTTATGGCGCAAGAGCATATGGAATTACTTAAAAAGCGACTTCTGAAACAAATCAATTCAGATCTATCTTCCCGTGATGAAACTTACTTCAAAGATCAGTTAAAAATCTCGTCCCGTCAGTTCTATAATAACCTTCTGGGTTATAAGCCAGTCACTGAAGTCCATTTGTATTAGTTGAAGTTTAAAACAGTTGAACTACAATAGAGCTGATGGAACAAACCGCCCTTATTCTCATTGCTGTCGTCCTATTATTAGTAGTAATCCTTGTAGGATTCCTTACTATTCTTATCTACAAAATGTTTCGAGAAAATAAGTCCTTCTCAGGGCAACCTTCCGCTACGCCACCAGGTGAGGCTCCTCACCCGGACATCTCTAAATCGGAATTTCATCCAGCCATTTTGGAGAGAATCAAAGGTTTGGAAAAAGTTAAACCAAAGCGGGCAGACCTTTTCTGTCCCAATCACACTGAAGAGCCGGGCGAAACGATGTGTGCTATTTGTGATAAGTTGTATTGCAAATCCTGTATCAAGCCATTCAAGAGTCTACATTTCTGTAAAGAACACCTGCCCCTCATCATGAGGCATGACTGGGATGAAGTTATAACCATTAAGACTTCTACTCATGATCCTGAGCAAGGGGTGAGACTCTACGACGTTAAAAAAGAAATCTTTGAACATCATGACCTCCCAACTTATATTGAAACCCATTATAAGATCAACGTAGATCAGGACTATATTGAAACATACTTAGTTTTATATGCTCAGAAAGAATTAACTGAACGAGTCAGAGAAAAAATTCAAGATAAAGTATAAAAAAAAGCCCTCTTTCGAGGGCTTTTTTTATTAGATTTGTGAGTCGTGATTGCGCTCATTCTTCTTCATGAAAGACGGTGTATCGAACTCATCTTCATCAAAGTTAAAGAATCCAAGTTTTTCAGCAATGGATTTAATTCTGCTCTCACGGTTCTGAGAAGCCTGAGAATTGTTTTCATTTTTGGCAGCTTCAACTGGAGCTGAATTATCAAAATGTGAATATTCAGTGCGTGTTTCCATCGCCGGAGCCTGTGGAGGCGTTGGGCGAGACGCTGGGGCTTCAAAGTTTTTTTGAGATTCATACTTAGAAGCTGCGCTTTGTAATTTTTCAGCCCAATTAATCTTAGGTTTATTTTCAACCGGTGCAGCTTTTGTCTCTTCAAAATCAAAAATAATTTCTGATTTTACAGCGTAATCAGTATTTTTATTCTGAACAGGTGCTTCGTAGCGAGTTTCCATTTTAGGTGGATTCGGGCTCACAGGAGCTGCCTGAACATAAGGAGCCTCATAAACTGGAGCAGCAATTGGAGCTGCGGCAACAGAGGCTTGGCGATTTACAAAACTATTAGTTTCTTTGCGAGCAACACGAAGACCAGTTGCAATAACAGTCACTTTAATATTCTCGCCCATTGTATCGTCAATCACTGTACCAAAAATAATTTCAGCATCTTCGTCAGCCGCTTCCATGATCAATGTGACAGCTTGATTAGTTTCAAAAGTCGTCAGTGTAGAACTACCAGTGATGTTAATGATAATACCAGTGGCACCATCGATAGAAACGTCTTCAAGAAGTGGAGAGCTGATCGCTGTTTTAGCCGCTTTCATAGCACGTTCAGCACCAGCAGCAGTTCCTGTTCCCATAAGGGCAAGACCCTTGTTGGTCATTACACTTGAAACGTCAGCAAAATCCGCGTTAATAAGACCAGTGTTATTGATCAAATCAGAGATACCTTGAACAGCATTGAGTAGTACTTCATCGGCAGCTTTAAATGTATCAACTAATGATAAATTCTCACCGGCCAATTGAAGCAGTCTTTGGTTTGGAATACAAATGAGTGAATCTACAGACTCTTCAAGAGACATAATTCCTTCATCAGCTTGACGAGCGCGCTTTTTACCTTCAAACATGAATGGCTTAGTTACAACACCAACAGTAAGAGCACCCATCTCGCGAGCAAGCTTAGCAATTACTGGAGCTGCACCTGTTCCAGTTCCGCCGCCCATACCGGCAGTAACAAAAACCATATCTGCACCTTGAAGTGCCTCAGAAAGTCTTTCATAGTCTTCAATTGCAGCCTTACGACCAACTTCAGGATTGGCACCAGCGCCCAAACCTTTTGTTACGTTTCCGCCCAATTGGATTTTTGTTGATGCCATACTTGCATTGAGTGCCTGAGAATCTGTGTTGGCAACAATATATTCAACTCCAGTCAAACCCGCACGGATCATAGTATTAACAGCGTTACATCCGCCTCCACCCACACCGATTACCTTGATACGGGCACCAGTTTCTGAGTTTGAGTTATCCGCGATATCGAACATAGAGGCCTCCGAAATTAAAAAATCTCTTTAAAAACGTTTTTTAATGATTTACCTAGTTTATCAAACATATCTGATTCGTCTTCTTTTTTCTCATCACGAGTCATTGCTTCAGAAAACTTATTTGATTCCTGGAGAAGACCAAGAACTGTTGAAAATTTTGGGTGCTGCATGGCCGAAGTCATGCCACCAAAAGCTTGTGGGTAACCCAGCTTAACTGGCTTTTCTAAAATATATTCTGCCATCTCTGGTAGGTTACGAATCAAAGCGCCTCCACCTGTGAGCACAAAGCCCCCAGTGATATCTGCTTGCAAATTCTTCTCCAAGATCATTTCTTTAACCACATTGAACATTTCTTCAGCTCTGGCGCCTAAAACTTCAGCTATATAGCCCATTGAGACCTCTCTTGCTCTGGTGCCAGATAGGCCCTGAACAGTTAGATAAGTTTCATTTAACTGGGCCTGATTTAGGACCGTTCCGTAGGTCAATTTGATTCTTTCAGCTTCATTATGCGGAATTTTTAAAGCTACAGCTAAATCATTAGTGAAGTGGTTTCCACCCAGAGGAATGATTTGAGAGTGAACCAGGCTTCCATCTTTCCAAACCGCAATATCCGTAGTCCCACCACCGATATCAATTAGTACAACTCCGAGTTCTTTTTCTTCCATTGAAAGAACTGAACGAGAAGAGGCAATTGGTTGAAGGATAATCGAATTGGCCGTAAGGCCGGCCTGTTCAACACACTTTACAAGATTGTGAATGAGAGGAGTTTTTCCAGTAACAATGTGAACATTCACTTCTAAACGCGATCCACACATTCCGATTGGGTTTTTAATTCCAACCGTATTATCTACTTTAAATTCTTGTGGAATAACATGGATAATTTCACGATCAGACGGTATCAATACTGCTTTCGCGGCTTCAACGACTCTATCTACATCGGCTTGAGTGATTTCTTTGTTCTTAACAGGTACAACGCCAGAAGAATTAAAACAGTAGATATGATTACCAGCAATACCAACAGTTGCGGATTCAAGTTCTTCGATTCCAGCCATGAGTTTAGCTTCTTCGATTGATGCGCGTATTGATGCAACAGTTTTTTCAATGTTTACCACCGAGCCTTTTTTAAGGCCGTTACTCGGGTGAGATCCCACTCCGAGAATTTCTATATTTTTAGAGTTTTGTTGGGCGATCAGGGTACAAACTTTTGTAGTCCCGATATCCAAAGCGACAATTACACTTTTGGTACTCATGAGATTCCCTTCTCGATATTGAGGCTTCATGCCTCTTATAAATTCTAGATATTGTCAGAAAACTTGACAACAACCTTTTTCGAATTTACCAGGTTGATACTGCCTGGGTAACGCTTGTTCTTTTTTATGTATCCTACAATTTTTGCAAGCCTAGTGAGTTTTTCTTCCCACAAGTCTGCCCCCATGAATACACTGGTCGCCTTTCCATTAAACGAAAAAACGATCGTTAAGTCATTGCTTTTACTTACAATAACCTCAGAGATCTGACTGCGTAAATCTTTATCCATCAGCTTGATAAAATTCGCTAAATTGGTAGGGGCATCGCCCTCTAATTGTTTCATTGAAATGGCGAGAAGGGGGAGATTCTTATTTAACTTTTTTTCGGCCTTCATTAAATTTTCATAACCCGGCTCATACATCTTGGCATTATCACCAAGAATGGCAGAGTAGTGTTCTTCGCCGTTACTTTTATAGACCTGAACCTTAACCAATGGCTGAGGACACTCTAGATTAATACGAAGAGTTTTAATGACTGGATTGTAGTTAATTCGGTAATCAGAGAGAAAATGCTTCTCGTCTAATTTCTCATGCAGAATCTTTTCTTTCACGTCTTTTAGTGAGTGCTTCTTTTCGAATTCTTTCATCACGATCATAGCAAAATTGCTAGAGGACTTAGCGGGACACTCGCCTACGTAAGTTCGGTAGTTAATATTTTTCTGAGTAAACGAGTCCGGTACTGCCGCAACGGCAGTCAGGGTGGTGAGGCTCAAGAATGATACTAAAAGGAGTGACCACATGAATTAATGATAGGGGATTTTTACTTCCAATTCAAACTCTATTCCATAGAAGTGATCCATTTCGAAATTTATCAGCCCAACTAAGGATTCGAATTGATCCCAAGAGGCCTTGCCAGAGTTTTCCATGAAGTTTCCGTGCTTAGGACTAATTCTTAAATCCCCTATCCCCACTCCTTTTAATTGGAGTAAATCTATCAACTTCCCGGCCGGTAAATCCTTGAGGGGATTTTTAAATACGCAGCCGCAATTCTTAGTCGCTAAGGGCTGGGTCTTTTTTCGGTACTCTAAGTAATCTTTTATCTTTTGAGGAATTGATTCATCCACACCTGAATGAATCATCGTAGCCCCCACAATAACTTCACCTGGACGAACAAAAAGATTCTTACGATATGCAAAGCTCTCTTTATGAATGATCTCTTCGCGCAGTTCACCCTTTGGAGTAACTAGCTGAACTTTCTTAATTAATTTCCCAATCTCACCCAGATTGGTACCCGCATTCATATAAATCGCCCCACCAAGTGAAGCGGGGATGCCTGTAAAGACTTCCCAACCTTTTAATCCGAATTTAACCGCATGCGAGGTCAGGTGGTTTATTCCAAGGGAAGAAGGCAATATATATTCATCCCTTTGGGACTCAAGATAAGTTGAATCGAAATTAAAATCGAGATGTATTAACAATTCTTCACACTGGGCCGGGAGGATTTGATTTGCTCCCCATCCCACAACTAGATACTTTTTTTGTCTTTCGGTCAAAAGAGGAAGTAGCTTTTGCAGAGCTTCGACCGTTTTTACTTCAACTAAATTACCCACCGAAGTCAATTTGAACGTAGTGTACCTAGTGAGATCAATATTCTCAAAATACTCACAGCCATCGATTTGTTTTATCTGATTAAAAATTTCCATTCCTGAAAAGCTATCACTAACTGGGCATTTTTTCCAAAGCATACAGAAGTAATTTTTTACATCTTGGCCAATCAATGTCGAAAAGATCCCAAGTATAATAGATAAGTTATTGAAAACTTGGTCTATACATAAGGGACTTCACCTTTTTTTTCTCAATTCGACAGATCTATTAACTAAAATTCATTAATAACTGATTCCTAATAGGAGCATAGTCATGAATACAATCAAACGCGCCATATTTTTGTCAGCCTTAGCATTAAGTTTTACATCGGGCGTTTATGCTCAGGTGAAAGCGGAACTCAAAACAGATATAGCTAAAGAATACGTAAAGAAAAAAAGAGAAGAAAGAGTCAGTAAAATTCTAGGAACCCTTATGACTTTCGGGATCGAGGAAAAAGTTCTTAATATGAAAGCCCTTGGAGTGACTGAACAGGAGTATTATTCACTCCTCACTGCGGGTGGACAACTTTTTGATAATGTTGATGAACAAGGAATAATTGCGAGCGGAGATTATACCGCCGATGGTGCTGCCATCGTTCCTTATAAAGTTAAAATTTCTCCCGAAGGTTTTACCTTTGTGGAAGTCAGTTTGGTTAAACTCTATATGTTTGAATCCTATGACTTTGACGAGGCGAGCTTAGGTGTCGATTTTCTTATGCTTGAATACAATAACAAATATGATTATCTCGCCAATCGTGAGCTCACCCTTAGTATTGTGAGAGGTGCATATGAAGCCTCTGCAAATGGTCTTGGTGTTGGAGCAGGGGTAAGGTTAGATGTACCTATTTATGCCAAACTAGATCAAACCTCAGTTCATCCAGCAGTTAACTTTAATGAAGGCACTGGATATAGAGTCGACCTGAAGGCCAAAGCTGCTTTATCAATCAAAAAAGATTTGTCGCTTACGTTTGGAGCGTCGACCTATTTCAGACATCATAAGTACCGCAATTGGGTCTCTGAAGCTGGAAAAGCCAAATACGAGACAGATCTGCAGGATTTTAATACTGATTTAAACACCCAAGCTGCGGCGATCAATCAATGGGATGACGACAAGTTCGCTTGGGAAGTGGCCAATGGTTACCCTAATCCGGTTTCAGAGACATTTTATCTTGCTTCAAGTAGTGCAGGTTCTCGTCCTCAGTATTCTCTTCAATATCCGTATTTTGAGAAATATGGGCAAAACGTGGTGAGAAATACAATCGTTCTGTCCCCCTCTTTGTCCTTGAAAAAGGACTTCTATTCAAAGTCAGGCAAAGTAAAGCAATCTCTTGAAATGTCTCTTGAAGCCGATTTATTTATGTTAGATAAATTCACTGGTAAGCGCGAAAAACCGAATCGCATGTTTCAGAAGCAGGACAGGAACATGGGAGCAAGTTTAACTGATGAGGAGCTTATAAACTTTAAAAACATTGGTTCAGGTGCTTCTCAGAATAATTATACAATTCGACTGGTGTATAAATTTGGGGCAAGAAATTAATTTTTAGACGACTTTATATCTAGCGTCGAAAGCTTTAACTTTTGCATTATACTTTTTAGAATAATCAGAAACGAGCTTTCGAAGCCTTTGAAGAGATATCTCTGTCAGCTCCTCATTCCAAATAAGCCTTATGAGTTCTTCATTTTGAATCGGGGCGCGGCATACAGAGAATATATAAGCCATTTTTTCAAGATTAGTTTCCATTAAATTTAGTTTTTCTTCATCAATAGTCAATTCACCAATGTTTCCTAGATGCTTTTGGATGGCTTGATAAAAGAGCGATTTTTCACCCGTATAGGTAAAGTTTTTGTCGTATAAAAATTTATTATGATGAGATAGTGTATTCCAGACTTTTGCTGCCTCTTGAGTATCTCCAGACTTCAGCAGGTTAATCACTTTGAGCTGCATGTATAACTCAGGAAAATCTTTAAAGTCTTTACTGTAAAAATAGAGAGGAGCATCCTGTGTGAGATGCTCTAAGACGCATTTCATATACAAATAATTCGCTTTAACCAGACAACCAGAAATTTTCTTGTATTCATCTAAAACAATGAAACATTGATCGAAGTTTTTATCCGTTGCATGAAGATTAAAAAGATTAACTAAAAAGTATGGTCTATAAATCTCAAACTGAGGATTGGATTGGCCTTTAATCTTTTTATAAAATGAGACTGCGTTTTTTGTTTGCCCAGTTATTGAATAGTAGCACATCTGAGCATATTGCTTTTGAAGCTTCTGTGAATCATTTTGGGGCTCAACCACAATCAACTGGTCTAAGACTTCAGAGGTCTTCTGAATATCTCGTCGGTTGGAGTAGACATTTACGAGAAGGCAAAGTGAATTAATAATAAATGGGCTTGCTTTTTGTTTTTTAAAGCACTCTACCGAGTTGTTTAGGTTCTCAATGGCATGACTAAAGTGGCCATGTTGATTATAAATGAGGCCCTTGAGGTAGTACCTAATCCCTTCAAGAAAAGTATCATCTTGGATTTTGATTTTAAGAAGATCCAACGCTTCATCTTTTTTATTTTTATTATACAAATAAAAGGAGGTCAGAATCTTCTTCTCTGTAATTGAAAATGGATGCTGTTTAAGTCGGTACCGGAACATCCTGAGGTTGGAGTGAACAAGCTTCCAGGTATCTAGGAAAAAAAGAGTATTTTCTTCGGTGCTACTTTTTTTCATATATTTCAAGCAATGACTTGAGGCTTTCAATGTGTGCTGTTCTTATGTTTGATGTAACATGACATGATACAGCGGCACTGCCTTCAAGCTCTTTTAGAATTGCATGAATCGCCTGTAACTCAGTGTTTATATCTTTACAGATATGTGACTGAAGCTGATTCAGCTTGAGAATATCAGTAATACTATCAATGACTATTTGATTTTTAATTGCCTCGACATGATTTCCAAATTCATCAAAACTTATAAACTTCTTGTGCCAAATATCTAAGAAGCTTGTTTCTAATTCTCTAAGAGTAGTGAAATGAGTTTTACATTGAATTGATTCGTTCCCCATTTCATCATCTGGCCCTCCACCCCCGGGGTTACCAAGGGTTTGAGAGAATGCAACTTGAGAAAAGAGTAAAAAAAATAGAATGCTTTTCATAGTTCTCATATCGGATATAGCTCGTTAGAACTAAAGAAATAGCTATAAGTATCTGTTATTAAACGGGTTTCCCGAACCGTCGGAAAGGGCGCGCTTAGATCTATAAATGCTGATTAAAGTGCCTTAACCATCTCACGAATTTTCTTCGAAATCGCCCCCGCTCCGAGAGTTACAAAAAGATAGTCTTTATCTTTGCGCTCTTGGAGCAATGGCTTCATTTCATCTAGACTTGAAAGGTAATGAACGTTCTTGCCACTTTTTTTCATTTCAGCGACAAGTGCTTCTGTTGTAATACCTGGTATCGGTTGTTCAGAGGCCGCGTAGATGGGAGTCAGGTACAGTTCTGTTGCACCCTCAAAACATTCTTGAAACTCTTTCCAGAAGTTCTGAGTACGGCTGAAACGGTGAGGTTCGAAGACCACACACATGGGACGGTTATCCACATTTCTTAGTGTTGAAATAGTTGCTTTAACTTCCGTTGGATGGTGGCCGTAGTCATCGATAACTAGAAAGTTATTCTTTTCGTAGAGTTTTTCAAGGCGGCGGCCTACGCCTTGAAACTTCATGAGTCCAGACTTTATAAGTTCTAAATCAATTCCAGCCTGATGAGACATCGCAATGGCAGCAAGAGAGTTTGAAACATTATGCATCCCCCACATGGGAGTTTTGATTGTGGTCAGTTTTTCGCCCTGAAAATATAGCTCGTAAGTAGTTCCACCAGCATTGATCGAAACGTTCTTTGCGACATAATCAGTTTCTTCTAAGTCAGTATCAATGCCATACCAAACCATAGGACGCTTGATTAGTCCCTTTATAGAAAGTGTAGGTTTGTCATTGGCATTGAGTGCAACTCGCCCGTAAAAAGGGAGTTTGTTAACAAACTCCACAAATGCTTCAACAACTTTTTCTTTAGTGCCATAAAAATCGAGGTGATCATCATCAATATTAGTGATCGCGGCCATTATTGGATTCAACAAAAGAAATGAGCCATCAGATTCGTCAGCTTCAGCAATCAGAAATTCTCCATCACCTTTTCTGGCATTTCCGCCAAGGTTACTGACAATTCCCCCGATGATATGGGTCGCATCTTTTTTAGCTTCTTGGAAAATGGTTGCAATCAAACTGGTGGTAGTTGTTTTCCCGTGAGATCCGGCGACAGCTATTCCGAATTTCAGGCGCATCAGTTCAGCCAGCATTTCGGCCCTTCTAATCATAGGGATTTTAAGTTCTGTTGCTCTGGCGAATTCCGGGTTTTTTGGATCGATAGCGGAGCTATAAACAACGAGTGTCGCTCCTTCAATGTTAGAAGCGTTGTGACCAATGAAGATCTGGGCACCTTTTGATTTGAGATTTTCTGTTACAGAAGAAGCGTTCAGATCAGAGCCGGAAATGTTATATCCAAGATCAAGCAAAACCTCGGCAATTCCGCTCATGCCGATGCCGCCAATTCCGATAAAATGAAGTTTTGTTGTCTTAAGCCATCCCAACATGCGCTTTAATCTCTCTTAAAATCTCAGTGCAGGTTTCATTACCTGAATGAGGGGTTTGAGAGTACTTTAGCTCTTCCTTTGAAGCCTTGACTAGAAATTCTTCAACGCGCTTTACGCACTCATCATGGGGTAATTTGGGGTCAAGAACGTCCACAGTAAAGTCTGATTCTTCTTTGAAGATCTGGGCATTATAAAATTGATGATTATCCGTTGCGGCAGGGTAAGGAAATATCAGAACTGGCTTCTTAATAATGGCCAGCTCCGATACCGTACTGGCACCGGCACGGGCAATGATCACATCGCACCATTCGTATTCATTTTGAATATTTTCAATGTAATCCATTGGTACATACTCAATTCGAGTCGCTGTTTCAGGAGCTTTCTGACCACTACCAAGTTGATGATGAATACTCAAAGCGGACACTGGTGGTTTTTTTAGAATATCAAAAATGACTTTATTGATTTGGGTCGCCCCCAAACTTCCACCGAAAACTAGCACTTTAAGATTTCCATCAAATTGTTTTGTGGGTACTGGCTGAATTGATTTCCGGGTCGGGTTTCCCACCACACGGACCTTATGCTTGAGACTGGCGGATAGTCCCTTGGTTTTTGAAAAATGAACAAAAATTCTGGCAGAAATCCAACCCAGAATTCTGTTAGTTAACCCCATGACGGCGTTCTGCTCAATAATAAAAACTGGGATGAATTGTAAAAAGCCCGCTAGAAGTGTTGGGCCGCAAACATATCCTCCGGCCCCAACAATAAATGATGGCCGCTTAGAGAGATAAATTTTAAAAATTGTAAAAAAACTTATCGCATTGAGCACAATGTTTTTAAAGAGAGTAATTGGATTATTGGTTCTCAGAGGTTTCGAATTCAGATGGATGACGTTTTGATCCTTAAACAACTTATAATCCAAAGGCCGCTGGCCAGTAAGATAAAGGATATCAAATCCCTTCTCTTTTAGGGCCTCACCTATCGCCAGGGCAGCATTGATGTGACCGCCAGTTCCACCGGCAACGAGTACAGCGTATTTCATAGATTAATTAAAAGCGCTCTTCAGAGCTCCCACAGGGGACTGCTTACCTTTATTTTTAATTTCTTTTAGATCCCCTGGCTGGATTCTAATACAGGCAAAGACCAGACCTAATGCTGCAAGGTTGGCCACCATGGACGATCCCCCGTAACTAATGAATGGAAGATTAAGACCCTTGGTAGGAAGCACACCTAGGACTACACCCATATTTAAAAAGGCTTGAAAGCCAATGGTGAAAATAATCGTCGAAACCATGATGCTACCGACTCGAGATTTAAGTGAAATGGCCATTTTGAAGCCAATAAATATAAAGCTCACAAACATGATGGCGGTAGCAATCACGCCAATAAAACCTAACTCTTCACCAACTACTGAGAAGATGAAGTCGTTATACGCTTCAGGAAGATAAAAGAGTTTTTCGTTACTGTTGCCCAATCCCTGTCCAAAGAATGAACCATTGGCAAAAGCCAGGAATGATTGAATCACCTGAAATCCACTGCCGCGAGGATCGGCCCAAGGATCTAAAAAAGCGAGGAGTCTTTTAACTCGGTAAGGAGCGGAGATTAAAATTCCGAAAGCACCGATAAAACCAACCACCATACAACCATAGAAATATTTACGAGGGAATGAACTTAAAAAGGCGATAAAACCAAGAATCATGGCGGAGATAAAAAAAGTTCCAAAGTCAGGCTGGACGACAAAAATCGCCAGAGGATAAACCAGTCCTGAAAAGTATAAGGCCCTTTGCTTAGGAGTGTAGTTATTGAAATTCTCGAAATAACGAATCGCCGCCAACATCAATGTATACTTTAAAAACTCACCCGGCTGAAGATTCATGAATCCCAAATTCAACCAGCGCTTAGAGCCCTTCATCATGACCCCGATTCCTGGAACGAGAGTCAGAGTTAAAATGAAAGCAAAAAAAGCATTAATCTTATAGGCTTGCTTGTAGAGATAGAGAATTTTAAGTTTAGAGAAGACCAGAGCAAGCCCCAAACCAAGGGCAATGAAGATGAGCTGTTTATAAAGGAAGAAGTAACTATTCCCCATGTTCTCAGTCGCATACATATAGCTGGCCGAGAACACCATGATGACTCCAAAGAGAGTCAGAAAGAAAACATTGATCAGGAAATAATTTGTTAACTTTTCTAGTCGGTTATTAGTGTCTTGCATGTGTTACACCGGAAATGAGTTGTTTCATTACCAGTGTAACATAGGACATTAAAGTTGGAAGATGAGTTTCTTGTAGTAGTTACCTTTTTCTTCAAAATCCCGGAACACATCAGTGCTGTCGTTACCAGGGCACAGAAGAATCGTGTCCCCAGTTCGTGATTTCTGATAGGCCAGCAAAACTGACTCATCAAAAGATCCAACCAGGTAGGTTTGAGTAGAATCACCGAGAACTCTGTTCATCGATTCTTTAACTTCACCCACTAAAACGAGAACACGGACCTTATCTTTCATAATTGAAGCGTATTTATCATAAACAACACCTTCAATTTCCTTACCACCAGCAATCAAGATGACGGGATCTTTGAAGGCTTCAAGCGAAACCTTGAGCTCTTCCATCGTTTCTGACTTCGAGTCGTTGTAGAAACGCACGCCGTTCTTCTCTACGACGAATTCAAGACGATGAGGAATTCCAGGGAACTTCTCAATACAGTTTTGGATTGAAGCATCAGAAACTTTAAGCGCCTTACAAGCTGTGATGGCTGCCATCATATTTTCGCGGTTATTAACACCCACGATTCTCATATCCGTTACTTTGAACTCAGAGTGGTAATGAATATTGGAATGAATTCGTTTGTCATGAAAGTGAGTTCCCTGAATTTCTGAGATCACACCCATCGTTACGAATGATTTTCTTGAATACCAAAATGTCTGGGCTTGAGAAGATCTAAGTACCGAGTTAGAGGCCAGTTTATCAAAGTTCACTACTAAATAACTTTCTGGACCTAAATTTCTTGCCACTTTAAGGGCAGTATCAAGGTATTCTGCAGACGTTTTGAAGCGACCTTGAAGATTTTTTTCCTCAAGATTCGGATAAACGGCCATAATCGGTTTAAAATTTTCAACCGTCTGAAGCTGAAGTGGAGAAACTTCAACCACGCAGTAATCAATCTCCTCTTTATTTGGAAGAGAGAGAAAGTTTATGAATGGCTCTTCAGAAGTTCCACCAATGAAAACATTCTTTTTATCTACTTTAAGCGTGTAGCCGATCATATGCGAAGTGATGGTTCTACCATGACTTCCACAAACGGCGATGATTGGCTTTTTGCAGTTTTCGTAAGCAAAAGCAAAGTCTGAATAAACAGCTCTTCCATGCTCACGAGCGACTTTCAATTGTGGAAGGAAAGGATCTACAGAGGAAGAATAGACCACCATGTCGGCATCAATAAAATCTTCATCTTTATGCTCACCAAGAGTCATGGTAGGCGTCGGATTTATTTTTCTTAATCTCTTCACTTGTTTATTTAAATCAAAGATAGGCTTTATATCTGTAACTTTAATTTCACAACCAAGTTGAGTAAAAAGATGAATGAGTGCAAAACCAGTCTTTCCAAGTCCTACGACTAAGACTTTTTTGCCTTTATATTTTTCCATGAAAGCTCCTTAAAAAACTTATCTGAGTTTGAGTGTTGCCAGAGCAAGAATGGCAAAAACCAGACTCACAATCCAAAAACGAACGATTACTTTTGTTTCAGGCCAGCCTTTCAATTCAAAGTGATGATGAATTGGAGCCATTTTGAAAATTCTTTTTCCACGAGTCTTAAACGAGGCAACCTGTAAAATTACAGAAACTGCCTCAATCACAAATATCCCACCAATGAGAACGAAAAGGATTTCGTTTTTGGTCAATACTGCAATAGTCCCGAGGCAACCACCAAGAGATAGAGATCCAACATCTCCCATAAAAATCTCTGCTGGGTAAGCGTTATACCATAAAAAACCCACACCGGCACCGATTAAGGCAGAAACCAGAACGAGAAGTTCTCCGACATCAGGCACATGTGGAATTAACAAATAATTTGATAACTCAGCGTGACCGGCCAGATATGAAAGCAAACCTAGAGTTGCGGCTGACGTAATTGTTGGCCCAATTGCCAATCCATCCAAGCCGTCAGTCAAATTCAGAGCATTAGAGGAACCTACAATGACAAAAGCAGCAAATGGAACATACCACCAACCAATATCTATCACGGGGTCTTTGAGAAATGGAACATAGACCTGTGAGTCAGTGACGCCGTACTTAATCATCACATAACTTGCCAAGAGAGCTGTTGCAAACTGCCAGGCGAGCTTTTGACGGGCACTTACGCCCTTTGAGTTTTTCTTGAGAACTTTTAGGTAATCATCTAAACCACCCAAGAAGAAATAAGAAATAGTCACAAATAGAGCAATTAAGAAGGGAAATGACACAAAGTTACCACAAACGGCGCAAGCGATGACAGCACTGCCCAAAATAAACACACCGCCAAAAGTAGGTGTACCTTTTTTCTTTTTGTGGGACTCAGGACCCTCTTCACGGATTGATTGGCCAAATTGCTTCAATTTCATCAACTCAATAAAACGTTTTCCCCAGAAAATAGAAACAACCGTGGCGATAATAAAGGCCAGGAAAGATCTGAAGGTAATGTATTTGAATACATTGAACAAATGACTAGATTGACTGGCTGAGTAAAGCCAATGATACAGCATGTTTATCCCTTTAAAAAAGATAAACTTAAGTTATATCGAAGAGTGACTCCAATTGTAAAGAGCGGGACCCTTTAATAAAGTGAATTCGGTGTTTCTTTAGAACATCCCCTCGGTATTCGCTCTTAAAGTCAGCTGTGCTCTGGCGACCCAAACCTAGTGAGCACCCCTTGAGGTAATCGGCGTGGAAGCGGCCTACAAAATAAACGTACTTAAACCCAAGAGTCTTAATAAAATCTCCGACGTCTTGATGGTAAGCAGGAGAAGAATCCCCAAGCTCATTCATATCACCTAGTACAACACAGGCTTCATCAAGTGTAAGTCCTTGCGCTAAAACACTCTCTTTAAATCCTGAAAGTGCCGCTTTCATTGAAGATGGGTTGGCATTGTAGGCATCTAAGTAAACTGGACGTCCTTCAAATTCAATCCATTCAGAACGATTTTTTGTTGGTCTAAACTCTTTAGCAGCTGCCAGAATTTTCTCACGACTTTCCGGATAAAAATGAAACGCAATAAAGGCGCAAGTAATAAGATTAAGTTTATTATGACTGCCAGTAATATGAGGATTAGTCGCTACCAGGGTTTCACCGTTATAAAGAATTTGTGCTCCATTTTCTAAATAACTAACCTTCGCTTGGACGTTATCTGTTACACCGTAAGTGACAGCACCCTTGAACGGCGAAAGAGTTTTCAAAAATGGGTCATCTTTATTGATGAGATAAAATCCAGTCCCTTGAGTCACTTCTTTTACTGCATGATAGAGATAACCTTCTTCGATAAAGACATTTTCCTCAGTATCAAAGAACTCCAAATGAGTCGCTCCGATATTGGTTGTAAGACCAGCATTGGGGCAAGCGATGTCACAAAGAACTTTGATTTCGCCGGGGTGATTACTACCAAGTTCCAAAACAACCATTTCCGTCTCACCACTCACCTGCAAAAGAGTTAGTGGGACACCAAGATGATTATTATTATTTTTTTCTGTGGCAACTATTTTGTGAGGTTTGATGGCTTTTAGAATATGCGACAGCATTTCTTTATGAGTCGTTTTACCGTTTGATCCAGAAATGGCAAAAACAGTATTCTTAGGATCTTGCTTCTTCCAGTTCAAAATATGCTCATGGGAAAGCTCTTGGAGAAACGTGACAGAATCGACCACTGGAAGAAAGGTCGTTTGGGGATACTTGGCGCGAAGATCAGAAACTTTTTGATTATTTTCTGGGTTTTGTTGGAAAACAATCAAAGGGCAATTTTGTGTAAGTAAATTTTCAATAATATCGAGCGGATTAACTTTGGCACCGGGAATGGCGACAAAAAAAGATGGATGGTTATACTTACGGGTATCTGTGCAGAAATTTAATTTGGACTCTAAATTTAGAGTACCGGGTACAGTGATAACACTTGGACAATTTTTGATGTGACTTAGTGAAATCATACTTTGTTCCTTGAAATAAACTCATCAACTTCCCGAATATCGCTATAAGGATGTTTAACACCATTAATTAGGATGTAATCTTCGTGGCCTTTGCCGGCCAGAAGCAGGACTTCTTTATCTTGTAATTCTGCAAATGCCACTTTAACAGCTTTTGGCCTTTCTGTAATGGCTTGAAATTTCTTTCCAGAAATTCCCGTAATAATATCTGAGATAATTTGTTCAGGGTTTTCTGATCGTGGATTGTCACTGGTAATATAAATTTCATCCGCCCAATCCGAGACAACAGCAGCCATTTTGGGCCGCTTCATCCGGTCCCGATCGCCACCACAACCAAACAAAACCTTCAGTCTATAACCTGGGAAAGTGTCTTTGATTCCCCGACAAATATTCTCTAGTGCATCTGGTGTATGAGCAAAATCCACTACGATATAACTGTTTTTATGGCCCTGAATATAAAAGCGTCCATCAGGAGGGAGCAATAAATTGTAATCAGTAGCCACTTTTATGTCGAAGACTGCTTCAATCAGCGCTTTGGCGACTTCCAGATTATTTTTATTAAACTGTGTACGAAAAAATAGCGGAAGCGGATCATTGATTTCTGGAGCAAAGGTAGCTGCAGCTGATGTCTGTTTCAGCTTAAGGTGAAGATCTTTTTGCTCAGATGGTGAAAATAATTTTGTTCCAGATTTTAACTTTTGAAAAATGAGACTTTTAGCATTGTAATACTCTTCCATATTCTGATGATAATCTAAATGGTCCTGAGAAAAAGACAACCACCCGGCGGCATCAAAATAAAGGCCATGTAAACGATCTTGAATTAAGGCATGAGAACTTGCCTCCATGACACAAAATTCTTTATCTTTTCCATATAGAGAGAGGAATTTTCTCAGATCAATGAAGCTAGGTGAAGTCAGACCAAAATCCAGAATCGTATGATTATATTCACGCACACCCAGTGTTCCAATGCTCAGACCTTTTTTGCCACAATGATGTCCAATCTGGAGAACCAAATCAGCGGTTGTGGTTTTGCCATTGGTGCCTGTAATTCCAATCATCTTGAGTTCGGGAAGTGGATATAAATGATCCAAAATCTGTTTTTGTACTTCTGGCCAAAGGTTCTCTTCGACCACACTCACATGATTTGGCATGTTTTGGATTTTGCGATTTACAACGAGCCAGGAGTATTGAGTTTCGGTGAGACGTTTTAAAAAAAGTTCTTCACTTGCTGAATCTGCTGTTAGCTTATAAAACAGAATACTCTCTGACGTTGAGTCCTGAGTGCGCCAATGGATGTCTTTAATAACAATAGCGGGTATTGATTGATTAAGAATTTTACCTAGTTCGACATTATTCAGCATAAGTTGGGGCTTCAAATTGAAGACGCAAATGAGAGTTTCCTGCCAGAGGTGTTCCGGCCGGAACCGTTTGTTTAGTTACAACACCAAACCCATTTGTTTCAACTTGAATTGATCTCTCTTCTGCTAGTTGAATGGCACTGGATTTATCCATTCCTAAAAAGTTTGGCATGTAACCAGGGGCAAAAACTTTTTGTGTAGAGGCTTGTTGCGACTGAACAGTATCCATATTGTCTTTATTGGATTTCTCATCGTATTTTGCAAATTGTGCAAAATCTTTTTTCTTATAGAGAATATACTGCGTAATTTTTTTTACAATTGGTGCTGCCGTTACTCCGCCGTAATACCCATTTGCAGTTGGATGATCGATGTAGGCCATAACGACAAATTTCTTATTCACGTTTACTGGAAAGCCGACAAAGCTACCAATATAACCTTCGTATCCGCCTCGTGGTGACACTCTTTGAGCAGTTCCAGTTTTCCCCGCCATTTCATAGTGAGGAATTATGGCACTTGTTCCAGTCCCCCCACTTACAGCATTAACTAGCATTTTAGTAATGCTTAAAGATGTTTGTTCTGAAATGATCCTATTTTCTTTTGTGAGTTGACTCTCATCACGTTTCAAAAGAGTAGGCTGAACCAAATACCCACCGTTAGCAATTGCCCCGTAAGCCCTGAGCATTTGAATAGCAGTAGTGGCGATACCTTGACCGAAGCTGATGTTACTTAAACTAAGCGGGCGAACCTTATCAGTTGCCTTGTAAGTTAGAATTCCTTTTGATTCACCACGAACTTCAATACCTGTTTTTTGCGCAAATTTAAATTTATCCATAGATTCGCGGAGCTTTGGATATTTCAAACTAAAAGCTATTTTCGTTGTACCAACGTTCGAACTGAATTTTAAAATGTCACCAACGTTAAGCCATTCAAACTTCTCATGAGTTTCAGCTTCAGAGATCCAGTGGTTTTGCACTTTCATTTTCCCGCCTTCGCAGAAAAACTTTGTCTCGGGCTTTGCTACTTTATGCTCTAATGCGGAGGCAATGGTAATTGTTTTAAAAATTGAACCGGGCTCAAATGGATCCGTAACAAAGGCAAGTTTTCTATTTTCAAGGGGAGAGCCGACAGCCTTATTCGGATCAAAAGTCGGATAGTTTGCAATGGCAAGAATCTCTCCTGTCTCTGCGTCCATGATACCCGCACCACCTCGAAAGGCTTTATGGTGATCAACTGCTTCTTTTAAATAACTTTCAAGTGCGCCTTGAATATCCTTATCTAACGATAGATGAATATCCTCGGAATAGACCTCTGCTGATTTTGTCTCATATTTTATTGGTCGCCCTTTGGCGTCACGAATATATTTTACAACTTGGTGCTTACCCTTGAGCTCTTTATTCATGCTGAATTCAACACCGGCCAGACCAGTATTATCCACACCTACGAAGCCCAGTGTTTGCGCCATGAGCTCACGGTTAGGATAGACCCGCTCGGAGTGAGACTCGATAAATATTCCATCGAGTTTTTTAATTTTTTCAAGTTGAGACTCAGAAAGAGTAATTTTTCTTGCTAGCCACGTATATCTGGTTCTTTTTTGAACTAATGATTTTAGTTTTGGGTATGTGAGCTGGGGTACAGTTTTAGACAGTCCCTTGAGTTGATTATAAAAATCAGCATCTTTATTTTTAGGAATAGTGAAGAGATTATAAACGTGGACATTAATCGCAAGTGGACTTCCATTTCGGTCCAGAATATTTCCACGATTTGGATATTCTTTTACTTCCCGAATGAATTGGCTTTTAGCGTATGACAGAAGTTTTTGTTTATTAAGGACTTGAATATAAAACGCTTTGCTCACTACTACAGCAAAGAGAAAACAAAAAACCATAAAACTAAAAAATATTCTATTCTTCACTGCTTCACGACCTATGGTATGAGAATGATCTGTTCAGGACCAGGCTCTTTAAGACCATACGTCGCAGCGAACTCACGAAGTTTTGGCACAGACATTTCGCGGGCGCGCTGTGCTTTCAATTCTTTGTTATTAATAATGGCTTTATCAATCTGACTATTAATGTTGTTAAGCAGGTAAGCCTGCTCAATTCCTTTCATTCGAAAAGCAACAAACAATACAGCGAGGGTTGTAAAGGTAAGGGTAAAAGGCAACGCTTGAGGATTGAAGAGAAACTCCATCAAACGATTATTGAATTTAAGTTTTGTACCTTTTTTTCTTAGTGCCATCAACCCTCCCTAGTTGAGTCTCTCGTTGTAGTATGCGGAGTTTTGCGCTCCGGGAACGAGAATTTTCAGACAGCTCTTCATCCGTGGCTGTGAGTGGCTTCTTAGTTAAAATTGTAACAGGAAAATCTTGTTTCTCCAGTAATTCTTTAAAGGTGTGTTTCACAATCCGATCTTCGAGTGAGTGAAAACTGATAATCGCCAACACTCCACCCTCAGCTAAAAAAGGCAACAGTTTTGGTATGGTATCTTCCAGCACTCGTAATTCATCGTTCACAGCAATTCTCAAGGCCTGAAAAGAGCGAGTCGCGGGATGAGTTTTTTGGTGGCGGTCCTTGGCAGGATAAGCATGAAAACAAATATCTTCTAATTCCCCAGTCGTTTCTATTTTTTTGGTCTCACGAAGCTCACAAATTTTAGCAGCAATTCTTCGCGAAAGTCTTTCTTCACCGTAATTGAAAAGAATGTCAGCAATCTCTTTTTCAGAAAGTGTATTTAGTAAATCCGCTGCATTAGGAGTGTTTTTATCACCATAATTCATCCGCATATCAAGGGGAGCATCCGCTCGAAAACTAAAACCCCTCTCCATTTTATCAAACTGGTGAGACGAAACTCCCAGATCCATTAAAATGCCTGCTAATTTTCCATGCATTTGATTCTTTTCACACCAATCTGGAAACTCTACAAAGTTCATGGGAAGGAGCTTAACACTCCCCTCTTTGCCCCTACGGCGAATGTTATCTTCACCGTTTTTTAATGCGTCTGGATCTTGATCGGTGGAATAAACCGTAGAACCACTTATCCGGTCCGACAGAGCGAAGGTGTGACCACCGGCCCCAAATGTCAGGTCAGCAAACATTAAGGAGCCAGAAGCCTTTGAGCCAAGCTCCAGGGCCTCAAGGCATTCTTTAAGCATTACTGAATAGTGTGAAAGATATTCGGTCATTATTTTAAGATAACATCCAGTATCTCTTTATGCGAAGGCTTAAGTAGGGATACGTCAGTCATGACTGCATATTGATTTTCTGGAGTAAATTTAATGGGGTCTTTGACCAGGCTTGGAATTGCTTCAATTACAAACTTTTGGGCCGAAACATAATTCGACTTCATAACATCCATGATTTCCTGAACCGTGCAATGCTCTTCTTTCCAGCAATCATAGTCAGTAACCATAGCAACTGTCGCGTAAGCCATGCCAGCTTCTTTGGCCAAAAAGGCTTCTGGTACATTTGTCATACCAATAACAGATGCTCCAAAACCGCGGTAGATTTTCGACTCAGCTCGAGTTGAAAACTGAGGTCCTTCGATACAAATATAAGATCCGTTAAGATGTGAAGTGACCCCGGCTTTTACTGAAGCGTCATACAATCTTTTTTGCAGTGTTTTTTCTACAGGATTGGCTGCAGAAACGTGACCAACCATTCCCTCATCAAAAAAAGTTCTTTTTCTCAGACCTTTGGTCCAATCAATAAACTGATCAACAAAAACAAAATGTTTCGGTGCGTATTCTTCCTGGAGTGACCCCACAGCTGAAATACTTACGATGGTGCTCACGCCAAGTTTTTTTAGTGCAAAAATATTGGCGCGGTAATTTACTTCTGAAGGTGTATATTTATGGCCATGCCCATGTCTTGGTAAGAAATAAAAAGAAACGCCATCAACTTCACACTCCATGATCTCAGCACTAGGCTCTCCGAACGGTGTGTGAACTTTGATTTGATTTTTTACTTTAATGGCATCAAGTTTATAAATCCCTGATCCCCCAATTACTGCAACATTAATATTGGCCATATAATCCTTACGCCATCATCCCAGTCAAATCTAAAACCTTTCCAAGAGATTTTGACTGACGACCAGTGAAACTATTAGATTCATCTCTTTCAGACTCTTCTTTGCATTGGATGCACATTTCAGCAGTAGGACGAGCTAATAGACGCTCAAAACGAATCCACTCCCCACAATCAGAACACAATCCAAACTCATCCATTTCGAATTTCTTCAAAGCTTTATCAATTTTTTTTGCATAAAAAACTTCACGATTTCTAAAACGTAACAAATGAGAATTAGTATAGTCCGTGATTGATTGTTCCACCTCATCGCTGCCCTCAGGCTTAGAAAGTTCAATATTGGATGCATTAACTTGATCACTAAAAACTAAACCATTTTTTTCTTCAATGAGCTTATTCTTAAGTGTCTCAAGTTGTTTTTTAGTTAAAGCTCTAGCTTTGTCAGACATGGGGATAACTCCTCTATTTTAACTATTCTAGTCCGCCCTTAATATTGAGCAGAACTGATTTTGATACCATTTTTAGTGTTTCAAATACACCATGCCCCTGACTTGCGATAGCTTCAAAGGCTGGATTTTTTCTTTTATTTAATTGCATCTGAAGATCTTCAACTCCAACAATATTTGGCAGATCTCTTTTGTTCCATTGCATAACTAAAGGTACTTTAGAAAGATCGTAACCCTGATCAAGCAGATTTTTTTCTAAGCCTTGTAGTGACTCAATATTGGCTTCCATTCTTTCAACCTGTGAGTCTGCTACAAACACCAGGCCATCCACACCTCTTAAAATGAGTTTACGGCTGGCTTCGTAGAAAACTTGTCCTGGGACGGTATAAAGATGAAAACGTGTTTTAAAGCCTCTGATCTCACCTAAATCAAGCGGAAGAAAATCAAAAAATAGCGTGCGCTCATTCTCAGTATTGAGAGTGATCATTTGGCCTTTATTCTGAGAGCTTGTTTTCTGGTAGATGTATTGAATGTTGGTAGTTTTACCACCAAGGCCAGGGCCGTAATAAACGATCTTACAGTTAATTTCTTTAGTGTGATAATTTACAAATGACATATTACAATCCACCTAGATAGAAAAGACGATCTATCTCAGCATCTGAGATATCTTGAAAGAGATAACCTTGGCGAACAGTTGCAATATTCTTCTTTGGAAGTGGCTCGTTAGCAAACAACCTTTCCATCTCTTCTTTAATTAAAGTTACCTGACGCTTTAACAAACCCGGATTAAGGCAATGGTTATAAATAGCACCAAGGAAGTACTTTTTTCCTGATAGCATAAAGGGAAATAAATAAATTCCCTGAGACGAAGTATCAAATCCTAGACGAAATTCCATAACCTCGTTTTGTTTATGAACTAGGCCCATCAAAGCTTCCGAAGCCTGCCAAACACCACTGACCAGAGCAGCTACTGAGGTTGTCGTATTATTTTGAACCGAGTCATAAATGGTAATTCCATCTTCCCTCGTAACAAAAAGACGCGCACTGATTCCATTTAGTTTTGAATCAAGTACCACTTTAACTTTTTCAGTAACTGTTACTGCTCTCATTAAAACCTTTTACGATTTTCTAATGCTTTAGTTATTGTCATTGGATCGAGATACTCAAGGCTTCCACCAATTGGAACACCAAAACCAATTCTTTCAACCTGGACAGTTTCAGGAAGAATAGACTTCATATAAGAACAAGTCGCATCACCCTCAACGGATGGATTTACTGCCAAAATTATTTCTTGAATCTGATTTTTGATTATTTTGTCGCGTAAAACATCCATCTTTAGTTCATCAGGGCCAACACCCAGTAATGGATTTAAAACGCCACCAAGTATGTGATAGACACCTTTAAAGGTTCCACTTTTCTCAATTGCCATAAGGTCAGAGGCATTTTCAACCACACAAAGTGTTTGAGTATGCTGTCTGGTTTCATTCGCGCAAATTGAACAAAGATTATCATCAGCAAACATGCCACATTCCTGACATAACTTGAGATGCTGAAGAGAAGCTAAAGCACTCCCTACGCTTGTGAGTTCAGAGGATTTCCAGTTAGTCATATTCATGACCATTCTGAACGCAGTTTTTTCTCCTACTCCGGGTAAACGGGTAAGCGCTTCTACTGCACCTTTGATAACTTCAGGTAGTTGAATCACTAAAACATACCCGGGATATTCATTCCACCAGTGACTTTAGACATCGCTTGCTGAACCATGTCCTGAGACTGCTTCATCGCCTGATTTACAGCTGTGAATACGAGTTCTTCAAGAGTGGCCACATCATTTGGATCAACACACTCTTTATTAATAGAGATACTTAGCAATTGCTGCTTACCGTTTACTTTAACTTTTACCATTCCGCCGCCGGCAGCAGCTTCTACTTCTCTTTCCGCAAGTTCATTTTGAAGCATGGCCAGCTTGGCCTGCATTTGCTGAGCTTGTTTCATTAGGTTATTCATGTTCATAGAGACTCCTAGTCGTTCAATATAATTTTATCAATCTTGCTATTAAAGAGCCTTTCAGCTTCTTTTACATACGGATCATTTAAAATCTTCTGTCTTCTTTTTTCTTCTCTATTTCTTCTATCTTCGTCACCTATTTCAACAGTGGTTCTAAAGTTTTTGTCTTTCTTTTCTTCGTCAGTGAGAAGCTGTGTTTTAAATTGCAACTTCTCAATATCAACTTCGAAGAAATCGGCCAAATGATTTTTTAATCTGGCGTAAATATCTTTATCATCCAGAAAATCTTTAAACACCGATGCGTCCTGTGGAAACGCGATCTGGATGGTTAACGGTACGATATTAATATCAAAATCTTCAATCAGGTTGCCATGTTCTAAGTTGGCAGCAGTGGCAGGAGCAGCACTGATAAGGTGGCCCAAAAAATCATTCCAAGTTTTGGCAATTTTCTTGGGAGCTTCTACTTTAATCGTAGCTCCTGCTTCAGACTTTCCCGGCTGAGAAATCTCCCCAATTTTTACGTCCTCACCCTTTAGGATGGTTCTTCGTAAGCAAATTTTTTGAAGCACAACAAGCACTACCTTTTCCGGGTTCATACTAGTTAGCGCCCACTGAAAATCTTTCACTAGAGATTCATAAATCCAGAAGATCTCCGCAATTGAAACCCCTTCCAAAGATTTTTCATGGATCAAGTCTTGAGAGTAAAGCGACTTCTGATCATCAATTGAATTAATGATTTTATAAAATCCATCAAGAATCTGGTCACACAGTTTTTTAAGATCAATATTTTCTTCAATTAACTGGGTGAATGTTTTGCTACAAATTTTTGAATGAGAGGTAAGAATGCTTGAAAGGAGCTCTTTCATCGCCGATGTTCCGGCAAGTCCAAGAGCACTTGTTAAGGTATTCTCATTGACGTTCTGAGAACCAGAAAGACCCAATACCTGATCAAAGATCGATAAAGTATCTCTGACAGATCCTTTGCCTAATTCAGCTAATTTCTCAGCAATCTTCGGAGATGAAAACTTTATCCCTTCGGCTTCAGCTATTTTAAGCACATGCTCTTTTAACACATCGACCGATACGTTTTTAAAATCATATCGCTGACAGCGAGAGATGACTGTACCCAATAGTTTTTGTGGATCAGTTGTCGCTAAAATAAACAGTGCGTGAGCTGGTGGTTCTTCTAGTGTCTTAAGTAGTGCATTAAAGGCACTTACTGAAAGCATGTGAACTTCATCTACTACATAGATTTTATACTTTCCACGAGTCGGGAGATAATTAACATTTTCGATCAAAGCACGAACATCATCCACGCTATTATTAGATGCCCCATCAATTTCAATGTAGTCCATTGAGTTGCTGGCATCGATATCCAAGCAAGAAGCACAGACTAAGCATGGATTTAAATCGGGCTTACGATTTTCGCAACGAATAGCTTTTGCAAACAAACGAGCAATCGAAGTTTTTCCCACACCACGAGTTCCAGTGAACAAGTAGGCATGCGCTAGCTTCTCCTGCTTAATCGCGTTTTGCAGCGTTCTAGTGACATGGGTCTGCCCGACAACTTCTTCGAATTGTTTCGGACGCCACTTCCTGGCCAGGACTTGATAGGCCATAACACTCCAGAAATTTTAGGTTTTGCGAGTCGGAAAATAGGGGAGTTCCCTCTTGAAGTCATGGCGCAGATGCTTTGAAACTTGGATAAAAAATCCAATGTAAGAAGATTTAAGATACATCCATTTTTAACCCATTTTCAGAGGGAAAACAACAGATAACGCTAGTCGAAATTTGCTTAGATAAAACTGATATAAATAGTAAATTTGTTTATTGGAGAAAAGTTTATGCGGGAAAATTTAGCAGCAGCCTGAACTCAAACACAACATCCCAATCCACTACCGTTGCTCCATTCCTGGCCTGGCGGGGTTGGCGGCGAGATACTCATCTAAGACAGACTGCCGTCGAGCATCCTAACTTTTCATCAAAATTATGTAAAGGAAGAAGAACTCAAGTTAACCAGTCGTGCATTTGAAAATGGCGGAGATGGAGAGATTCGAACTCTCGAATGGCTTTCACCATTACACGCTTTCCAAGCGTGCTCATTCGACCGCTCTGACACATCTCCGCATTAAACATTCAGCGAGCAAATGTTCTAACACATGCATATCGCGTCAGACAACTAGTTCTTGGGTCTGAAGCTTGCGCGTCGTTCTTTAAAAAACTGGGATAAAAGTCTGGAGCATTCAAAATGTTTCACTCCACCCAGTACAGAAAACTGATGATTAAGCCGTTGGTCCTGGTGCAGATGATAACCCAAACTAAGAGCACCACCCTTTGAATCATAGGCACCAAAGACACATTGTTTTAATCGCGATTGAACCATTGCACTCAAACACATCGGGCAAGGCTCAAGGGTCACATAAAGTGTGCAGTCAGAGAGACGCCAGTTTTGTATTTTCTTTCCAGCTTCTTCTAGACAAAGAATTTCAGCGTGAGCGATAGGATTAAAATGAGTTTCTTTAAGATTAAATTTTTTAGAAAGAATGGCGCCAGTCGGCGAAACCAGTACTGCCCCAACGGGAACTTCCGAAGCTTTATAGGCTAACTCAGCCTCTTCTAAGGCAATGTTCATAAACCACATATGGTCTTGTATTGTAGGTTTGGACATAGGTTACTTTTGAGAGGCAAACTTATTTCTGATTTTGATCTTTTTACTCTCATGCCAGTAGTTGGTCAATAAACGAAGACGCTGTTTTTGCTCTAGATCATTATTCACAAATTTAATTCCATAAATAATAGATCTTCCAATAATGGGCTCACGCTTAGATCGAACTTCAGCAAAAAGGGTAAAGTTCTGATTAAGAATTTCCAGATTAATCTGAATAGGCTGACCAATATGGGTGTGGTTAAATAACTCAAGACACGCAGCTCCTCGTCTTAAGTCTGAGAGGCGGCCTCTAAATTGCTGACCATCAACTTCCACCTGACAGCGAATATCCGCTCTAAATCTAAAATCATATTCCCACCAATGAACTCGTGGGTAATAAAGTGGTGAAGAAATAATATAACAAGCTATGAGTAAGAAAATTAAACTGAAAAAGAAGATCACTCCAATCATTGGATGACCAACCACCAGAAAATTTCTAGTTAGCGAGACGAGATAATAAATCGCCAAGACCAAAGATATGTTCCAGTAGGAATAGAAGAGATTAGAAAGAGCGTTGTAATAAAAGTTATAAGTAGCAAAAAGCAGAATCAGCTGAAAGATGAAAGAAAAATTTAAAACGGATTGGGTAACCAATGCCTCGGCCACAAAACCAACCAAAACAAAAATGAACTGGAGTAAAGTTAAAAACTTTACCTTGTCGTATGAATTTTGCAGATTGAATTTCTTAAACATGCCTTACTTAACGGTAAGTTAGATTCTTATTCAAGGAATATTATCTCCCATTTTAGCAGGCTTAAATCCCTGAACGAGTTTGAGACTTTTTCCGTCAGGAGATGGGACAATTTCTCCGTCAAATTGCCTCTTGTCCGTGACGTAACATACCATTGAACTCAGGTAATAAGCCGAACTGGGCTCCCAGTAATCGAATTGGTTTTTTCTGGACCCTAGATTTAGCGCATGAACCGGCCGATCTAAGTAAAACGAAAGCTTTGAAGCCATTTGATAAGTATTGGCCAGAATCGGTTCCGGGCATTTCTCATCAACCGTTTGGGCCCATTTCTTCCAACCATGAAACTCATTTAGCCGCTTTATTTTAACCACTGAAGGATCCAGGGTGAATAAAAAGCGCGCCAAAAAAACAGGCAAAAAGGAAGCAACTAAAAGAATCTTAACCCATTTTTTTTCCCATGCATTAGATTGCATGGCTAAAACAATCAGAGGAATAGTTAAGAATATAGTCCAGTTGGCCTCAAATTTTTTTGATAACGTGGACACAAAGAAAAAGATGAATGTTCCCACACAAATAAATTTCAAGGCTCTTTGAAAATCATTCAGGGCTTTGTTTTTTATTACTACCCACCACACAAGTGGCCCGACCAATAAACCGGCCAGAAACACTTGGGTCGCTGAATATTCGGCAAGGCGGACGAAGCTAAAATCAGACTTCGGTCGTTCAAAAAAGTGATACTTCAAGGTGGAGAATCCATGATCGTACTGCCATAAAACGTGAGGCATAAACAAGACAATGGCGACCAATGTGACAAGATAGAAATCTTTTCTTTTAAATAATTGAGGAAGTGCCAGGAGGGTAAAAAAGATTACCAGGATTCCATGGTACTTTGAATACAGAAGGAGCGATATGACCGTGCCCATTCCTAAAATTGAAAACACATCATTTTTTTCAAGATATCTTTTTAGGAAAGCACAATACAAAGCGGTCATAAACAGGAGTGGCATATCTGGGAGGGCCAAAAGACCTGAGAAGGAGGCCAAGGGAAAAGCAAAAAATAAAAGGACACTGACCCACTGTCTATTTTTTGGGACAAGCTGCATCAACAAATAAGCTGAAATTGCCTGCAAAAATATGAAACCAAGTCGGATTGAAACTTCTGACCTCGGTAGAAAAGAAAACAACTTAATAATTATTCCAACCATTGGTGGGTGATCAAAAAAACCCCAGTCTAGGCGTTGTGAGTAAAGCCAGTAATAAGCCTCGTCATGAGATAATTCAAAATTACTCGCCACCCATACGTGAATGAAGATAACTAGGATTAGGGAGAAATTTAAGATTTTCGTCATGTAATTTTATGGTATAAAGATTATCTAACATAAGCCAAGGATTTTCGTTTGATAAGCTTAGATAAAGCTGTGGTTATAATCCCTACGTATAACGAAATCTCAAACATTGAGAAGATGCTGACGACTTTAGATAATCTGCATCCAACTCTCAATGTTCTCATTATTGATGATGGATCACCAGATGGTACCGCCCAGATAGTGAAAACCTTCCAGAGCAAGAAAAAAAATCTCCATATTTTGGAGCGTAAGGGCAAACTTGGGCTAGGGACAGCATACATTAAAGGCTTTAGATGGGCCCTCGAGAATGGGTATGAAGCAGTTATCACTATGGACTGCGATTTTTCTCACGAGCCAGAAGCCATTCCTAGTTTTACCGAAAAAATTGGTCAATACGACCTGATTGTTGGATCTCGATATATTGGTGGCATCAGAATTATGAACTGGCCTATGCAGCGATTGCTTCTTTCATATTTCGCCTCTATCTATGCCAGGACCATTACAGGTATTCCCTTTTCGGATTCAACTGGTGGGTTCAATTGCTACAGTCGTAAAGCTCTCTCATCAATTAACTTGGATAAGATTTTTTCAATTGGTTACGCATTTCAAATCGAATTGAAATATAAAATTTGGTCACTGGGGCTTCCGAGCCTCGAAAACCCCATCACTTTTTTTGAAAGAACGGTAGGGAAGTCCAAGATGAGCCGTAAAATAATCATAGAAGCAGTAGTTAACGTTTTTAGGCTTAGATTTAAAAAGATGTTTGGAACTCTTCAGTGATCGATTTTCTTTCCTCAATAGATCAAAAACTCTTTCTCATATTTAATTCATGGCATGCTGATTGGCTGAATCCTATTATGGTTTTATTCTCTGGGCAGCTTATTTGGCTTCCCTTTTTAATCCTTGTTTTTGGTATCGCTTTTAAAAAACTGGAGAGAAGAAGCTTCTTTCTTTTCATGTTGTTTTTAGTTCTGGCCTTGATAGCGTCTGATGTTACCTCATCCTACATTCTTAAAAATATCGTACAAAGATTACGGCCCTGCAAAATTCCTGAGCTAAAATCCTTAATCTTTAGCTTTGGCCAAAAATGCGGAGGTCGCTTTGGCTTTGTGTCTTCTCATGCGGCCAATTCTATTTGTGTGCTTATGTTTTCTACGATTGCTTTAAAGATCAAATCCAGGGCATTCCATTGTTTATGGCTGTTACCACTATTAGTAAGCTTCAGTCGCATCTACCTTGGCGTGCATTACCCAGGCGACATCTTGGGTGGAATTTTTGTAGGCTTAATGTGGGGAAGCCTAATGGCGATGATTTTTAGAAACCAAGGACTATGGGGCGAGTCGGCTTAGGTGCCAGCCCTGTGAATTCTTTTCGTAAATGATACGATCATGCATTCTGTTTTCCCGGCCTTGCCAAAATTCAAAATAAGTAGGGGTAATCGTATAGCCTCCCCAATGCTCAGGTCTTTTTATTTCAACCTCATTTGAGTACTTCTTATCTGCATCCTGAAAAAGTTTTTCTAACTCATGTCTTGAAGCCACTTTCTGGCTCTGAGGAGAAGCAATGGCACCTATTTGGTTCCCTCGAGGTCTTTTCTGAAAATACTCGTCGGAAAATGCCGAATCAATTTTTTGAAGAGTTCCTTCAATTCTGATCTGGCGTTGTAGTGGCAGCCACAAGAATGTCATAGCGACATGGGAATTATTAGCTAGCTCCGCACCCTTGGCGCTATTGTAATTAGTATAAAATGCAAAATTTTCGTTATGGATACCCTTTAGAAGGACAACTCTTGCCCGCGGCTGTCCATTTAGCACCGTAGATAGAACAAAAGCATTTGGCTCGTCACACTCTGCGGCTACGGCGTCCTTGAACCAGCTATCAAATTGTATGTCAGGGCGGGAGTTAGCGTCGCTTATGTCAAAAGAAGCGTTACGATAACTTCCTCTAAGATTTTCGAGGGTTTGATTTATACTCATTAACAGATACTAGGCTTCCCATGTCATTCTGTCACCTGGTCACCGGTTAAAATAAAGATTTTAAAATTTTCTACTATTTTAAAGGCTCGCTCATTAGGGTCAGTCACTCCTGTAAAAAACTTATCTATCGCATTACCGGAGTCATCCAAAATGACGGTCTTAATACCTTGTAAGTTTTTAAGCTCAGTAGGGTCAGTGATTTCCTTCTCCATCTCATCAATCATTCTAACGATGAAAGCCTGTAGAGTTTTAAATAACATTTTTGAAATGATGATATTTGTCACTATATTTTTCGTTTTTACGACACCAAGAAGTTTTGCATCACCCAACCCAACATCGTAAGCCGAAGATAAAGCAAACTTACTTAACCCGGCCAACACCTTCATACAAAAAACGGTTTTTTGTTTTTGATCAGGAAGTTTATCCAATTCGGTTAAAAAATCTTTTGTGAAGATTTTAAATCCATCATTCACACGCATGGGAATTGCTCTTAATAAGAGAATTGTTCCCTGAAGTGATTCTTTGGCATCTGTTATAGATTCTTTGATATTAATTTTTTGAGCATTTGAAATAAAATCGGTCGCCGTTTTTTTTACATCTTCTTTTACCACATGAGAAATGATCCCTCGGGTTTTTGTTATAAGAACATGCTTCATTGACTCGGAAAGGTTCATGCTACAAGCTTACACGAGTTGCTGAATGACTTACAAGTGTCCGGCACCAACGTAGCTGATAATAGCTGTTATAATAAGCAGAAAATAGAGCTTCCTATGGATGGCTTTTTGTGAATTCATCAGCAATTTGCCTTTTTATCCAAATCAATATTGGACTCTAGAATATAAACATATGCACTCATGACAACCGTTATGAGGCCTAAGATAAAAACAGATTGGGTCGCGCGGAACATCAGAATCCTTTTGCAGTTAAGATTGGCTCAACATTGTGTCGTTAAGTGCAGGGAAGGTGCCAAATACCGCTCATTATATTTCAGGTATTTATTGCCTTGTGAGGCTTGTTTTTGGGTAATTTTGCCTCTATATTTCGGCAAAAGTACCCTTCAAAGGATTTTAGCCCCGTGAAGATCAAAAATAATTCAACCATTGCTCTGATTGATGACGACTTAGACCTTCTGGATTTGCTCGCCAGTTTTTTCAGGCAAAGAGGCTATAAAGTTTTAGCTTTCAGTAATGCTGAAGAAGCTCTGATTGACTTCGAGAATAAGCGAGCTGAAGCCGATGTGGTTATTTCTGATTTAAAACTTCCCGTCATGTCGGGGATGGAATTCATCAAGCGCATAAAAAAATCCCATCCAAACCTTCCTATAATACTTATGACCGCTGAGGGTAGTGTTGAGACAGCTGTTGAAGCAATTGAAACTGGTGCCTACGATTTTGTTTTAAAACCGTTGCACATACCCCAGCTTCTTATTTCGGTTCAACGTGCTCTACACCTCAATGAAGTGCAGACAGAAAACAAAAATCTCAAAAGTCTTTTTCATGGCCAGGACTTTATGGGTCTTAAGGGTGTTATTGGAAAAAGCCAAGGTTTCAAAAAAGCGATGGAACTTGCAAAAAGAGTTTCATCCAGCCAGGCGAACATTCTTATCAGTGGAGAAAGTGGTTCAGGTAAAGAAGTTATCGCCAAAGCTGTCCACGAGCTAGGCGACAAAAAAGACGGACCATTCATTGCTATTAACTGCTCGGCTATACCAGAAAATTTACTGGAGTCAGAATTGTTTGGTCATGCCAAGGGTGCTTTTACTGGTGCCAATGATAAAAAAATTGGTCTCTTTGAAGAGGCAAACAAAGGCACCCTTTTTCTTGATGAGATTGGTGACCTAACTCTGTCACTACAGGCTAAACTTTTGCGTGTACTGCAAGAGAGAAAAGTAAAAAGGATCGGGGAGAACCAATACCGGGATATTTCTGCCCGTATCATTTGTGCTACCCATAAGGATCTTAGAAAAGAGGTTACAGAGGGAAGATTTAGAGAAGATTTATACTTCCGCCTGAATGTGATTCCTATATACATGCCACCACTTCGTGAAAGAAAAGATGATATTCTGCCACTTAGCGAATACTTTCTTAAAAAGTTTGCGCTTATGAACAACATGCCTGTGAAGGGATTTTCTAAAGAAGCGATCCAAAAGCTAGAAGCCCACACATGGAAAGGGAATGTTCGAGAACTTGAAAATGCTATAGAGAGAGCGGTGGTTCTCTCTAGTTCAGAAATTCTTCAGGTTGATGACCTACCGACTGAAGATGTTTTCAGGCAAGAAACCCCATCTTCAACCTCAGATGAAGCGACTAATGATTTATTAGCTTTTAAACATAATGAGCCTGTTACTCTTGATGAGCTGTCGAAAAAATACATCCAATATACTTTTGACAAGAACGGTGGCGCCAAAGAGCAGACCGCAAAAGATCTAGGTATAGATCGTAAGACCCTTTACAGAAAATTAAAGGAAATGAATTTAAATTAGTGCTGAATGGTCAACCAGTGCGAGAACTCTTTCAGTGATTGATTTAATGTTTCAAGATCGTGGGTCTGCGCTGCAAGCTCAAGGTTTGCCCCAATAAGAGAAAGCTCAGGATATCCAAATGTGCTGCCATTGCCTTTGATTTGGTGGCCTATTTTTTCGATTTCAAAGAACTGATTGTCCGCAAGTGAGTGTAGACACTCTTCCAGGTCACGCCTTCTGTTATCTAAGTACCTTCCCATAATGTCGTTTGGAACTTCCATTTTCATCCTCTAAGGCGAGATATTACACTTAAAATAATTAATGATCCACGACTAAGCTAGGCCAGGGTATTATTCCCCACGGCAAAGCAATAAACCGTTAATATTTCGTAAATTCCTGGTGGCACTATTCGTGCATAATCCATCATTACTTACTGGCATCATTGGTCAAAATTGACCAATGATAATTCAAAAAGACAAGAACTTGTCGAATACCTGCACGCTACGGCCAGTATTTCCTGCCTCTTTTCCCACCTTATTTCGCCTCTCCCTTTCCAATTTACCACCCTGTTAAATGCAGGGTGGTCATCCCTCAGGGATATGCTAGATTACGCCCATGAACCTTATACCTGAAATCAAACCCGGCCAATCCCTGGAACTCCTGAAAGAACTTCACATCCTTACTCGAGATGGAAAAATAAACCAGGACAGTCGACGAAAACTCAAACAAGTTTATCATCTATATCAATTTATCGAGCCCTTATTAAAAGATGTTCTGGCAAAAGAAAAAGAACTTACATTGGTTGACCACGGTGCTGGAAAATCTTATCTCGGCTTCATCATTTATGACTTGTTTTTCAAGGGTTTAAACGAAGGAAGAATTTTTGGCATCGAGACCAGAGACGAGCTAGTCAAAAAGTCTCAAGACTTAGCTAAAAGATTGTCCTTCCCGAGAATGACTTTTCTCAACCTATCAGTAGAAGAATCTATCACTTCTCCTTTAATTCCTAATAACGTTGAAGTTGTCACTGCCCTCCATGCCTGCAATACCGCCACAGATGACGCTATTGATTTTGGCTTAAAACGAAATGCTTCATATTTTGTCTTGGTTCCCTGTTGTCAGGCCGAAGTTGCTGCCGAGTTCAGAAGAACGAAAGGCAAAATGATCGGGAAGAATTTCATGACTGAAATGTGGAGACACCCTATTCATACCCGTGAGTTTGGCAGCCATATTACAAACGTACTCAGATGCTTAAGACTTGAGGCTCACGGATACCAGGTTACGGTTACAGAATTAGTGGGCTGGGAGCATTCAATGAAGAACGAGCTTATTGTCGCGCAATACAAGGATCTTCCCCGCAAGAATGCGCAGGATAAACTTAATGCCCTGATTGAAGAACTAGGGTTATCTGAGCTCAAAACCAGATTTGCTGAATAGAAGAAACTCACGTTAATTGGAACTGTATTTTACGTCACTATTTTTATTAATACTGTAATCAGTGTATTTATAATGGCAATCCATCCTGCCCTTAAGCATGCGGCATGCCCTTTCTTGCTTTTGTTCCATATGACTTGACCCGAATGGTTTCAAAATCAAGCCCAGAAAAAACAACGCCACCAGCGTAATAGAATAATGTAACTTGATCTCCACTCTAGTGCCTATTAATCATTCTGCGGCCACTAACCATACTTGCAATAAAGCTGATAACGGCAAGAATGAGGAACACAAATAGCAAAGTCTTACCAATTTCCAATGACAATCCACCTACGCCGTTAGCTCCTAAAAGTATTGCCACCAAACCTAAAACAAAAAATGCAATTGCAGCCCTTAACATAGTCGACTCCCTGTTGTGCGAGATCACCACTCACATACCTTCTATGGCAGGAATGGTGCCAATTGATTTAAATAGGAAAAATAACAGGTTAGATTTTTAAATGTGACAACAGGGGGCAAACTTCCTCACCAAAATTACTCATTCGTTATGCTTTTTCGTCTCAAACCGACTAACCAGCGCTTGAGTAAGTCATAACCAAGTGCAAGATCATTTCTCAATTTTAGAACATCCTTTCTAATTATCTTGGATTGGTGTGAGAGAGATTTATTCTCAGATGTTTTATGAGGAAATGGCTTATTTCCTCGGGCGAAGACCTTAATAGAATGGGCCCTGCGGGTATTGTTTATTAGATTAGTTGTTGCCATAACTCACCTCCATCTTGCCACTCCTTTCAAAATGCAAACTCTAGACCAGAAGAAACTTTGGCATGACGTATGCAAATATCCTTCTTTAAGAGGAGAAACATATGCTTACCCAAGAACAAATCCAAGGAAAATGGGAAGAGATCAAGGGGGGAATAAGGAATGTCTGGGGAGAGATTTCAGAAGAGGAGCTTGATCAAATTAAGGGGAATATCCTATCTGTTCCCGCACTGGTTGCTAAAAAATATAACGAAACAAATGAATCAATTTTAAAAAAACTCAATACATTAATGAATAGCTTTGACAATGAAACAGACAAAAGTCTTAAGCTCAATGATGGGGAGAGCTCCTACCAACGAAGTCCGATAGATAATAATCCTTTATTTTCTTAAAATGACCATTTAAGATTATTCCATGCTTCATCCAGACACCGAATTAAAGTATGTTTCCCCAGAAATTGGCTATGGCATTTTTGCAACAGCTCTTATCCCCAATGGCACTATTACCTGGGTCAAAGATGAACTTGATCGAATTGTTCCTAAAGAAGATCTCGAAAAACTGAATTCGGCTAACCTGGAAAATCTGCTCAAATATTCGTATCGAAATTATCGCGGGGACTATGTTTTTTGCTGGGACCTTACCCGGTACGTCAATCACAGCTATCGACCTAACTCGATACTAACTCCACTAGGCTTTGAAATTGCCATTAGAGAAATTCATCCAGGTGAGGAAGTGACCAATGATTATGGAACTCTGAATATTATTGAATCATTTGAATGCGCCAATGGGCCAAGTCACGAGCGAGATCTCGTTTGCCCTGATGATTTAAGTCGGCACTATTCCACATGGGATGCACAGATTAATTCTTCATTTCCTTTAATTACGAAAAATCTGCAGCCCTTAAACAAATTTTTAACGACACATCAGACGAAGGAAATTGAACAGATTCTTAGTGGGAAAATGGTCATGCCTTCAGTGCTAAATAATCTTTACAAAAAATAATCAAGCCTAAAAATTCTTTTTCTGGCGACAATCATAAAAAAAATGCCAATAAAAAAATAAACCAGTGAAACCAGCCAATACAGGGGATCATACTTCAAGGTTATGGCGCCTGTTTTTGTTGGATGAATTTCAATTAATCCATTCATAGAATTTGTCTTACAACCTTCAAGGCAGGTCCATCCACCATTCCAGTTATAATTAAAAATAAAACTTTCCTCCAACGGCTTATCTGTGATGATGTCTACGGATTCGTTAGTAAAAACAGCTTTTGTTCCATGATCCAGATTAAAAAAGAGATTTGAATAGGGTCGGATTTTTTTGGATTTTGCCGGTTCATAGCACTCAAATGATAGGAGCCTTGAAGAATAGACCTCTGGCTTTGGCATGGATTTCACGTATTGATCAATTGGCAACGAAGTCTGAGCAAGCTTAAATTGATCTTTTGCAACTGTATGCTTAAAGGCGTGGTAACTTGCATAACCACCACAGGCCACAAGCTCAATGATTGCCAGATGCAACAGCCATTTTCTCCACTGTTTAGAGCTATAACCTTTTATGATTAATACCAACATCATGAGATAGAATAAAATTAAGACCCTGCTTTGGACATGCATGTGATTAATGAAGGGAATACTTTTAATGATCGTCCATGGATTGAATACCCCACCAAGACCTAGGGCAATCCAGCCATAAAAAAAGAATTGAAAGATGATTTTTATATTGTTTTTCATCTTCGGTATCAGGGAAATGAATACTACCGTAAGTCCTAATCCCAGATAATGGCCATATTCATGAAAAAAGAATTTCTGCCCCTTCATGGTAAGATAGTTACTTTGCCTGATATCAAAAAATGCCTGGATAATATTGGCGAAACTGTAGTTAGCTGCTTCGGTCACAGGTGACCTGTCATGGTGAACATAAAGCACTGGTAAAATCTTGGCCAGCAATAGAAAACTGATACCAATACATATGATGACCAATACTTTTAAATTTCTTCTGTCTGTGATTAATCTATAGAGACCTGGGTAATTTGTGTTAAACACAACCAAAAAAATTGAAAAGTAGAGGGGATATAAGCCCCCGTCCAGAAACATTCCTGCCAAAATCAATAACAGCCACCATAAATTGGAAAGCGTATTTAACTTAGTCGACAGGTATAGGACAAATGGTAAAAAATAAAAGGATCTATAAACAATATGTCCTTCCGCAAAATGCAAAAAGAAAAATGGTGAGAGATTAAACAAAGCCGAGATCAGATATCCCTCGTATTTTGCCTCCATTCCTTCACATAACTTCAACATTCCCCAGTATCCGAAGAGACTACAAATTAACAGTGACAATAAATTGGCAATATAAGGATTTAAGAAAAGATTTAAAACCACTAAGGGTGAATAAATCCAATTCTGCGGATTAGAAAGAATATCAACTCCTCCGCATATCCATGGATCCAAAAGAGGCATCCTGAAATCCCGTAAAGCATCACCAATGACCAAGCCTAGTGAGTTAAAGTACCTCCAGTCTCCTGCTGGTGAGAGCGGCAGTTTGAATATATAAATTGAGTATGGAGCTATCGATAATACATAAAACAAGATGAGAATTTTATTCATCTTAATCATTTCCGAAATAGCTTTAAACCTGGCTTTCACAAAGTTGATAATTCTGTCCCCAATAGTGTATTCAGTATTTGATCATCTTTTATGGCAGATGAAAACACTGCAATTCCGACTAGTTAGCTTAATGTCTAACTATTTAACACCCCCTGGATTTTTCTCTCCTACCATAGATAGAATTACCTAAATGTTGTTCAATCAAGTCATGAAAAAACTTCTAACCGCTTCTCTGATTTTAGGCTCTCTTTCTGTTTCAGCAGCTCCAAAGGGTAAGTTTCTCTCCATTAATAGCAAGATCTTTGAAAAGATCAAGCACCTGCTGGTTTCAAACCCTAAAGCCATTACAAGCAATAAAGATGTTACAGTCATTAATGTTCCTGATCAACAAGTGGAAGAAGTTTCGGCAATGATCCATAAAAGGCTTAACCGTTGCGGCGGATTTATGGCCCACGATAGTTTAATGGAAGCCCAGGAGACATTTAAATCGACCAATTTCACTTCAGTGAACCCCCTGATTGAATATGTTATTAATCAAAAAGAAACTGTTCAGAAAATTGTTAATGAGGTCAGAGAAGATAAAATCAGAGATATGATTTTGAATCTTTCCAGTTTTGAGACGAGACACTACACCTCCAAATCGGGAATTAAATCTTCGGAATACATAAAAACCGTGTGGTCAGAAATTTCTAAACACAGATCTGACGTTAAAGTTGATCTTTTCCAGCATAAAGGTTTTCCCCAAGCATCGATTATTATGACTATTCTGGGTTCAGAAAAACCTGATGAAGTCGTTATTTTGGGAGGCCACGCCGATTCAATATCAGATGAGCATATGGCCCCAGGTGCAGACGATAATGCCTCGGGCATAGCAAGTATCACAGAAGTCATCCGAAGTTTGATGGTTCATGACTTCAGGCCTAAACGGACAATCAAGTTTATGGGTTATGCAGCCGAAGAAGTGGGCCTCTTTGGTTCACAGGAAGTGGCAAGGTCATTTCGCAAACTTGAAACTAAGGTCATTGGGGTCATGCAACTTGATATGACACTGTTTAAAGGAACTGCTGATAAAGATATTGTTCTTATTTCTGACTATACCAACAAAGCACAAAATCAATTTCTAGGTAAGCTTATTGATGAATACGTGAAAGTCCCTTGGGGTTATTCGGTTTGCGGCTATGGCTGCTCTGATCATGCATCATGGACAGCTCACGGATATCCGGCATCATTCCCATTTGAATCTGCCTTTGAGGACAGCAGCCCTCTCATTCATAGTGCTTCGGACGTGCTGGAAAACTACGCTGGGGACGCAGGCCATGCTGTGAAATTCTCGCAATTAGCAACAGCATTTGTCGTTGAAATGTCTAACTAAACTAGTGACAGCTTAATTCATCTGTAACTGGCGCAGTCTTAGAGCTTTCTTGTAATTGATTAAGTTTAACCATTCTAAGAGTTATTGTCATAACTCCAATCAGAACCAAACTAATAGCAAAGGTCTTCGGTAATTTGGATTTAAATGGGCCGATAACCCTTTGTAGAATTCCAGGAGCAACAACCATGCTAGGCACTGTCCCTAACCAGAAGAAAAACATTGAGAAAACTGCTTCATAAGTATGCTGAAAAGCAAGCGTCCCAAGGACAACACCATAGAGAAGTCCGCATGGAAGGAAGATAGAAATTAACCCGGTAAAAAAGGCTTTGGTAAAGTTTTTGTTATGGAGAACAAATCTTTGCCACAGCTTAGTATAGAATCTACTTAAAAATTTAGGTGCCGGAAGTTCAGCCTTTTTCCCTCTATAGTTTTGATATCCCCAAAAGATGAATAGAGACCCAATAAATAACGCTGGAACCAGAGAGATCAACGGGTGAACGTTTTTAAAATTCAAAAATTTTCCAACTACTCCAGCGAGAATTCCCAAGGCAAGATAACCAATCAATCTACCTACTTGATAACGAAGAACGTCATTAGATTTTTCACAAGTAGCCGTTACAAGACCACCACACATTCCAACACAATGAAGACTTCCACCTAAGCCTGCAATAAACGAGACCCAAGGAAAAAAAGATTTAGCTTCACTTAACCAGTTAACGAGCTGGGCCGACAAGGTCAACCTCCTGGGTAGCAACTATCATTTTGGTCATTTCATCAAAAACTTCAACCGTCACTTTTCGAGTGCCGGTAACTAGAATTGCGGGATCAAACTTAAAGAAAACAACAACTTTTTTTTCAGGGGTATTAAGGATTGTCGGATGAACTTGAGTTACGATCGTAATCTGGTTTTTTAATTCAGGCTCTCGTATGCTGAAATTGACTTTAAATTCCTGATCTCCCTGATGACTCATTTTAAGCGTGAAATTATTAACAACTGTTCGCCCTTCATCAATAACGGTAAATGGATTTTTAGCACGCAAGAATACAAGCTGTAAGTTTGTACTCGCATTAAGGAAATAGATAAATGAAGATACAAAAAATATTGAAATCACAATATAAACGATTGATCTAGCCGTGATTAACTTTCTAGGCTTTCCATTGATTTCATTTTCTGAACTATACTTAATGAGGCCTTTAGGCTTTTTAAGTTTTGTCATGATGTCATCACAGGCATCTATACACTGAGTGCAAGCAATACATTCAAGCTGGGTCCCACGCCTGATATCAATACCTGTCGGGCATACTTTTACGCAATTATAACAATTGATACAATCACCTTCATTGGTCCGCTCTACGCCATCAGTACCTCTTCTTGGTTCACCTCTTTTAACATCATACGAAACAACCAGAGAGTTCTCATCCATGGCAACTGACTGCATGCGACCATAAGGACACGCAATGATGCAGAACTGTTCTCTAAACCACCCAAAGTCCAGAAGGATGACCAGCGTGGCAATCATGGTGGCTATAAATATCCCCAAGTTTTCACTGGGTGCATTCATGGTTATATAAAACAATTCTCTTGGCCCGATAAAATAACCAACAAAAGTATGGGCTATATGAAGTGACATCGCAGTGAAAACTAACCACTTCAAACTTTTTCTTAAAATTTTATTTATCGAATACGGGGCTTGATCAAGTTCTCTTCTTTGGCGGGCCTTGCCTTCGATAATTGATTCAACCTTCATAAAGATAGTTTGGATAAAAACTGTTTGAGGGCAGGCCCAACCACACCAAACTCGACCAAATAGACTTGTTATAAAAGCTATAAAAAATATTCCAGAAGCAACAATTAAAAAAAACAAAATGGGCTCCACCCCATGCAGGGTAGAGCCAAGAACTGTAAATTCTCTTTTAAAAATATTTATCATCAATGCTGGCTTGCCATTGATGTAAAACCAAGGAACCACAAGATATAAAACGATTAGAAACCAATAAAATATTTTTCGACGAGTTTTCCAGATTCCCTTCACATCTTCCGGGTACAAATACACACGATTTCCGTGCTCATCCGTTGTTGCTAGTCTTTCTGGATCCAGTTCGAAAATATTTTTACTCTTCAATTTTTACACCTTCAGGGGCTTTCCCTTTTTGGAACGTATTCTTCAGACTACTCACATAAGCTACGGCTAAATATATTTCATCCGCAGTGAGTACTTCAGACCAAGCTGGCATCCCATTGGCCTCACTACCATTGAATACTATGTTATATATAGTCTCAGGGGTACTTTTAGCAACTAACCAATGATCATCCGTTAAATTTGGTCCAATATCTCCCTTACCCTTTTCA
>JFJP01036963.1_pt1 | contig 94362 bp, 124 predicted proteins | sample 431651 | NCBI WGS metagenome assembly JFJP01 (sample SAMN02602958, study PRJNA72255) | Microbial mat metagenome, whole genome shotgun sequencing project. | biome: fresh water; feature: sink hole; material: water; isolation source: purple microbial (photo- and chemosynthetic) mats found in...
TTGCCATTATATTTGGAAAGTTTTCCCATGTAAAATTACTACCTTTCATATTATCATCATGGAAGTCTGCGAACATACTCCCAACTAACCCCCTGCAATAACTAATAACTTGCATTTGTTTATATGGAGACATATTAAAGTTCCTGAATTCGTTCGTTCATAATCCTTGGCCCTTCCTATTAGGGCAAGCCTCACAAGGCTGCATTGGTTGTGTCATAGAACACTCTGCGCAACTCATCCAAAATATTTTCATACTACTATTAAAGACCAAAATAATTAAGAATAACTGCTTGGCCTACCATTACTTTATTTTTGTCCGTGGAATTTACAAATTTTTCACAGCACAATTGAGAAGCACATTCTTCAACAATTAACTTTGCAAATTTTTCTTGATCGGTTTTAATAAAATACCCACTGGCATCATCATACACAGCAGATTTTTCTAACAACTCTTTGATTAGGTTATTCATCTTTCATCTTTCATCTTTACAATTTCAATGTTCATTACTTTAGAATCTACATCAGCTAGCCGACCCTGAGCATCTGGCACAATCATACGAAACGATACATCGATTGCAGCAGGATTTAATATAACTGCCATTTTGAAAATGTCAATAAAATCATAATCGCTTGATACGACCGTAATATGAGTGTAACCATCGTCCACTGCCTTTTGAATATATGCACCGATAAACTTGTCAGTAATTTCTTTACCGACTGTGTAGTCCATCAAATAAATTTTATTGATGTTGGCATCAAGTTTACGCAAAATCTTTGGTTCGCTATTTTTTGAACTTGCTACCCGCACTAGGTGAGTTTCGATGCCTTTCAAATACATATCATAAGCAGATAGCATCGAAGGAATGTTTTGATCGCCATCCAAAAATGCAATTTTCTTATCTTTTTTACCGAAAAACTTTGATTTTAACTCAGTAAAGAATTTCATGTTAATACCTAGCAAATCCTTCACACACAACATCAAAGATTTTAGCACAATCTTGACTAAGTTCATTGTTTGATTTATGCGAAACATCATAATGAGAACGCTCACCCAAAACATGGAGTCTGTAATTGATCAGATTTTCAACGGTTTCTTTTGCTTCTTTAAGACCAAGACCAGTATGCTGACGAAGCAACTTAATTGATTGGATAAATCCGACATATCGAATTTCATGTGTCACTGGCTTAACCCACATAGGCAAATCTTGACGTTTAATATTTGTCAATTCGACCAACTGAAGAAACAACTCAGGGTCAGTCTTTGCTAATTGCAAGCAAACCTCTTGTGGTGAATACTCACCCTTAGAAAGAACGTCAACGAATTTAGATAGATTTTTCATGAAAGGTTCCGTTTTGTTGAAGACTGAATTGTATCACACTTTTACAATGGACAACAACTGTTTTTAAATAGTGTAGTTTATAACCAACATCAGCATCTCACTGACCTTCTCCATAGATGTAATCTAGAAAATCTTCATCACCTTGAGCTACACTAACGAGAAAGTTAATAAAATCCAAACTTGGACTTTCAGTAGTTCCCCAATAATTATTAAACATGCGTCACTGCCTTTGAAAATTGGTGGTATGATACCTGATATCGTTGCTACTAATGCTATTGTCACCCGGTGTTTTATCGCTGTGCTATCGTCGCGCTATTGTCTCAGGAATATCATATTCAAATTCACTAACGACATAGGCAATTGGATATCCCTGTCTAACTGAACCAACTTCAGCAATGAATTTGAATATGATAACTAAGAACCATGCCACACGGATAGTATCGTCACGTGTTACTTACAGGTTCGGCAGAAGTGAGTTCTTTTAATTGGCACTCGACATTTCCATATTGCGGGCACACTCTACCTCACTAGAAGTCTAATGCGACATTTAATTCTTGAACGATTGCACGGCGTTATCGTAGTAGTGTCATGGGATTTTTACATCCGGGCTTTCTACATAACTTTTGTCGTTCTAGCAACTCTTTCCGCTAACAACACATTTCCTACCCCTACTGGACCGACTTACTCTCGCATCGTCACCTTACGTTTCTCATTGTGTCCACACGCACTGTGAAGACCGGAACATCTTCCGGCTCGGTTTTCATCTACTCATAGTAGTCTGTATTGTCTTAGTATCTTGGCTCTCGTGGTGTTCATTGCATAACACGTTATCTAATCATTGGCAAGAGCTTGCGCTAGCCCCGCTAAACACGAGAATAATTTTGGTGGAAGCGTGGGGTAACGATCCCCAATCTCTGGATTGCAAAACCAGCGTGTAGCCCTCTATCACTACGTTTGAGTCGCTAGGGGTAATCGAAACCCCATCTACAGGATGAAAACCTGTGGTTCTAACCATTAAACTATAGCGACATTAATCTTTTAAAGAGCTTCTAAATCCTTGGAACCTAACTCGATCATTTTGTTCCATGTATGTATTGTAACACAGTTTTTAGTATTATCAACACTTATTTTTAAGGTTTATAGGCAGGGCTATCACGCTTTTTACAGCAACTCTGCGCTAACTCTATAATCTACGGCACCGCACCTATTCAGTTTCCTCTATGCCCGGCATCTAACTACCGACTACGGAGGTTACAACAAGCTAGCGAAAATATGCCCTGGCTATAAACCTTAACTACCAAATTTGATTTTGCTTTTGCTTTTCTTGGAACCTAACTCGATCATTTTGTTCCATGTATGTATTGTAACACAGTTTTTGAGTCACGCAACAACTTTTTAACTTTATTTATCTTTTAAAAGAAGTTGTTGCTTTATAACCACGGCTTTTCCACGAAATCTGAACAACACCAGACATTTTAGTGGTCATTTCACGAACTGTAACAACCGATTGCTTAACCCGATGACTTTTTGAAGCCTGAGAGTGAACCAATGTCCCAACCGGGATTGTAACACGAACCCCAACTTTAATTTGTTTACGCATAATATACCCTTTCACGTTTAAAAAATTTATTTAGTCAAAGCTTTTGCTCTAACTTCTAAATCAGGATTACCATCTTCGTCAGCAGCAGATGCATCCAAATCTCTTCCATCATGGAAACTTGCAACAACGCTTCTTAATCCAGCATAACCTTGACCAGAAGCACCTTTATGAAAGTGTTTAGTTATTTGACTGCGGTTTCCACCAGAAGAATGTTTAATTGCTGCTACGGTTGCAGATTGCAAATCTTCGTATTCTTGTCCATTCACGTTATACATTTTACGCCCTACCACTCAAATCAATACCAGAAGTTTGTTGTAAATATGCATCTTCAACTTGCTTACTTGCGCCAACCTTACACACAATAAACTTTGGATCAATTTCAACGTCTGCATCTGGTGCTGACATAATCCAAGGAACCAACCCCATACCCATTCCCTGTTGACTTTGCATCATCTGAATCATCATTGGTTTTGAATAGGTCGAACCACTTAGAGATTCATTTTCTCTAGCTAGGACTTCTTCACCACTGATAAGTTTTAAAACACTAATTTTCATAATTGCCCTTCATATTAACTAAAAAATTCATCAAGAGAACTTGGAGCAAAAACTTCTAAATTTGCTCCAGCGTCATACATTGTCTTATCCGATTTTGGATAAGGTTGCTCATTATACACCAATTTCGACTTCATCATTTTCTTTTCGTACTTATTGCCACAAAAATAAAAATATCGATGTTTTGGTTTTTGGTCAATCATTTCAACATCATTTTCTTTAGCCCATCTGACAGGATCAGTAATCCCATTTTTATTCATGACCGTCATTGAGTGACACACTTTACCATCGATCAAAAATTTCTTATCATGTGACACTGTAGACCCAGTATATAGCCAGTTTGTAGCCTGATAAACGATGCCACAGTGACCTTTATCGGTGTCGGCATATGACACCACTGCACAAGGCGTTTCGAGCATCCTAAGAGAGTTTGCTATCAAGAACGAAGCAGCATTTCTCTGAGTAGTCTGAATCACTAACCTTGACAATTCATAAAGTCTAAAATCACGACCAGCGAATGCATGAGACTGGATTGCTGGTGATGGTTGTCCATACACACAGACGCCATCAATTTTGTCTCCAATAACCAACCCAAATCCTTTCCAAAATATAGAAGCGCGTTTGGTGTAATGTTTATTCAAAACAAAATAATCCGCAGTCTCTTTATTGATGGAAACGACTTTCAAATTGAAACAAACCTAGAAACAGATGTTACTGCTGCCTTAACTTTATCTTCATACCCGTTAGGAACTGCGTTACTACCAGAATAGCAACGAAGCGCATTAACCTGTGAGTTAAATTTTTTCATGCAGTCTTTCAGAATCCAAGCCCCAACATAAATGTTTACGTTTGGATCAAACAACTCAGGCGAACCAAGTTCTTTTGTTGCCACCTTTAGTTTATCAAGATGCCAAGATGGTATCATCTGCATAACACCCAAAGCACCACCAGAGCTAATACTGAATTTATTAAATCCAGATTCGACTTGGGCGACAGCAACCAAAAGCTTAGGATCAACTTTAAAATGATCTGACCATTTTACAATGGATGTAGCAATTTGCTCAACATCGGAGACTGGAATTGTCTTATTTTGCTTAGAGATATATTCACCAATTTTATTTTCTACGGTTTTAACAGGAACTTTTTCAACAACCATTTCTGGCAAAGTAGCCGGGTGATAAGAGCAGGAAAATAAAATAGTCACAATGGAAGCAACCAAAAGCTTAACAAATTTTTTATTTGGCTTTTCAACAAATGCTCCATTTTTAAAGACAACATCTTGCTGCCTTGGTATAGGATTTAGTTTTATCATATTTTTGATTTATACGAGAGAGTCAACAATTTTAATTTTGAAGCCCTCTTCTGTCCAGTAATAAGCTATTTTTACCAATTGCTCTTGAGACAAGCAAATAACTTGTTCAATGATTGATTCGCCAGAGTAAACAATTACACACATGATAGACTCCTATAAAAGAGTCTCGATTATATCACATGTATGTGAGATTTATCATCAAAAGTCTTCGTAGTCTGCGAATGCTTGCAATAAAGGCATCAAGAATTCTGCTTGATTAACAGCATCGTCCAATGCATCATGATATGTTGTGCCAACGTTTTTAGATGATTTGTCATCCAACCTAAGAATTGTGAGAATTGTCCGATAATCACAAATCTGAAATGGTTTCCAAGGTGGATTTAGACCTACCACAGAATATGCGTTTTCAAGAATGCCTATATCGAACACCGTGCCTTTTGAGTAGGTGTTTATTGATTTTGTGCCATACCAATCACTAAAAGATTCTAACGCTTCTTTCAATGGTTTAGGGTCGATCTGCCAACATTTTCGTGCTTCAGGTGATTGTTTTGCCCAAAATTCCATAGTGGATTTACTGACGTGCAGCCCAAGTTTTTTACAGTCCCTTGGATCAACATTGACTTTGAAAGTGTCTAAGATGACACCCTTTTCAGCAGCAAATTTACATGCGCCGATTGAAACAATAACAGCATTATTTTTTGTGCTGAGTGTTTCAATATCTAACATCACCTGAGAATCATATGCCATGCGTAGCCTTCATAATAAAAAATTAGTTTATTTCAATTTTGTAATTGTATCACAGATTCCGTATTTTAGAGCTTCTTTTGGTGTCAAATAGACATCTTTAGCTGGCAGCAAACACTTTGCAATCTGGTCGTCACTGAGGCCAGTACAAAGTCTGTAGTGATCCCGCATACGCTCAGTCGTCAAATTATGCTCTTTGGTCAAATTCATTAATTCGTGGCTACTGCCTTGGGCAAATCCAGACCAGCTATGACTCATAACACTACAGCTTTCTACCATACAACGATGTCCTTTTGTACCAGCCATAGAAATCATCAAACCAGCAGATGCTACCATGCCTAATGCTACTGTTCGCACAGGTATCTGTGAGCCTCGCATCACTGCTATGATTGCCATAGCATCGTGTAAATTACCGCCTGGGCTGTTGACGAATAAATTCAAAACTTCTGGTTTTTCATCTTGGTCAGAAAAATTCTCAGATAAAATCCAACCACATACGTCTTTAGAAACCCCATCATCAATTTCTGAAAACAACAAATAAAAAGATTGCTGTGGATTTTTCTTACCAAAACTCTTATCGTTTAAATTTATCAGCATGTTGCATGTCCCTCATAAAATAGTATTGTACTTACACATAACTATTTATGAGTCAATGTAACATGTTATAATTTTCAATAAAGATGACAGAACCGCCATAGCAAATTTTAAACAATTCGGCACAAGATTCTATAAAGAACGGAGTCTCTTCTCCATTTGGAGATTTCAAAACATACATAATAAACTCCTATAAAATTTGCATTGCCTTATTAAAATATTCTACTCTAGAAGAAATACCGTTAAGCCCACCGTTAATTTTTTTGGTTGCACACGTAACAACAGACCCACAAGATTTGATGTGATTTTTTTTCCAAAACCACATAGCACTTTTAATTGCAATTGCTGGTTCTCTGAGAGTTTCTGGATTGTTTAGTAGAATTTTTTCGTCACCATAAGTATCGATACTAAATTTACGGTAAGCGTCTTTACCAGTAAGCATAATTAGGCCACGACCTGCATATTTAAACCCATCACCAGACGCAAAATCGCCATTACCCATCCTATTAGCATACACTGTATTAGCGATAGCCTGTGGGTTTCTGTTGAACTTTTGGACAGTATCTGCTTTGAAATATTTTGGAAAAATTACCAAAAGCCTTTCGGCAGAATAATTCAAATTTTCAGAAAGTGTATTAAATTCGCCAGATTCGTGAGCACATTGAGCAATAAACATAGCCTGATCGACAGACGAAAATTCATTTAATTCAAATGCAGAATTGAGTAAAGGAACCCAAAGATCGGGGTTCCTCATGTTTGGACAAATCTTTTTTAATTGTAATGATGTTACCATGCTGCTCCTATTTAGATTTCGATACATTCCAAATGAGAATAATCCTCAACCATAACTTTTTTAGTGCCTGCTTTTGGTATCGGATTATCTTTCTTTGGCATAACTGTAATACATCGAAGTTGTTTAGCTTGTTGATCAACATTCATAACAGTCGCTAATCGTTTCTTAGCCTGATGAAACATAATTTCTCGACCACCTTTTTCAGAGCCGTGTTTAGTTCCAGCAACTTTTTTGATTATTTTTTGAATGTGATCATCCCAATCAGAATCAGAAACATCTGATGATCTTTCGCCATCACGTTCTTTGCCGTGTTTAGTATTTACAAAATCCCAATCCCCATATTTCTTGGAATTTAGCGATTCAATAAGTTCCCTATAAGTTTTTGACATATCAGCTTTTCTTCTTCTTCGGTTAAAATAAAATCAACATCGAATAACTCGACAATTGATTTATTTATCGCAGAAATAATTCCAGCTTCAGGATTATCATCGTAATTACAGACAGTGAAACCAGCTAGATTCCTATATTCGGATTGATTTTCATTGGCAATCGAGATTGGATCAACTTCGTCAAAAATTTTAGTCAGAAGATTTAAATTTCTTCGTTGTTTATTGAAGTCATTTCTTTCATGATTGCTTCGATTTGGTGATCATTGAGACAACCTATCCAAAAATTATACTCAAAAACTAAAACAATAGCATACTTCAGAGGATGACCTTTTTCAAGATAGTGTGCGATTCCCTCTGCTTCAGCATCGTATTCGTCTAACATAGAATTCTCCACACACCCTGTGTTCATAGGGTCAAGATTGTAGAGAATTTCGGAGATTTGGGCTTGAGTTTTGTTCATGGATGTATTGTAACACAGAATTTGCGAAAGTGTCAAGCTTTTTGTGAAGCGTAGCGAAAAGAGTGAAGAATTGAAAATGCTAAATATAAGTACAGGTTAGAAAAAAGTGGTCAGATACTTTTTTCAGCGAAGGAGTTTAAATTCCGTTGTCCCTGTATATCAATATATTTAGGAGTTTATATCAAATGACAAATACCAGAACACAGTGGTCGGACGCAGAGATTGAAATTTTAGTTGAATTGTATGGACAAGATGTTCCATTAAAATTTATAAGAAATAAATTATACAACAAATTAGCATACGAAATTACAAATAAAGCAATATCACTAAAACTAAAAAGAAATATTATAAGATCAACTCATGCGGTAGGTCGAGATTTATCTTTTGATAATTTAAAAGAAATAGCATCGAAATTTAAATGTAGTAAGGATTTTTATACAAATGATAACTCAGCGTATATTATGGCTAAACAAAAAGGGTTTTATGAAGAAATAACAAAACATTTTCTACCAAATCCACCAACATTTTTAGATGAAATCGGAGACAACCGAACAATAGAAACATATAAATTACTACTATCTTCTAAAGATAAAAACAGAAATAAGAAAAAAGAATTTGAGGAATTCTGGTTAAAGAGAAATTACCTACCAGAAGTTGTGAAAGATTTAGCGTTTAAATTCTTCATGAAAACAGTATCAGAAGAAGAATTAAAAAAGACAAAACAATGTTCTAATTTAACAGTAGATTATTGGACAATTCGTGGATATTCATTAGATCAAGCAATCGCAGAAGTATCCGCAAGACAGAAATACAACGCAAATGCATATTATTCATCTACCACAAAAGACGAAAGAGCATATAAAAATGTAACGTGCAAAGAATATTGGATGTCTAGACATAACATGACCGAAGAAGAGGCTATAAGAAAAATATCAGAAAGACAATCAACATTCTCTTTAGAAAAATGTATTGAGAAACACGGAGAAGTTGAAGGAACAAAAATCTGGCAAGCAAGACAAGATAAATGGCAAGATAATTTAAATTCTAAACCTCAAGATGAAAAAGACGAAATCAACAGAAAACGTAGCAGATTTTCTTTCGTCGATAGATATTCAGAAACAGATGTAGTTTTATATCTATTCAAAATGCCAAACAATCAAATTAAAGTCGGCATAACATCAAAACACTTGGTATGGAATACTTCATTAAGGACAAATTTTCAGATTTTTTAATACCCCAAGAAGAACAAGAATATAAAAAAGTAGGTTACACAGAAACATTTTCTGGATGTAACCCACAGGATATATTGAATTTTATTGAAGAAAAAATCGTAGAATTTAATGTCTAATTAATGCCTTCCGATTGACACGCAAGCACAAATTGCTTCACGAAATCCGACCTACAAATATCATCTGGAGTAAATTTGAAATGCCTAAATGCAGGCATTTTATAAGTAACACCTAAAAATGCACTTAATCCAGACATATCATATTTGTTGGTAGTTAGGTCACACTGATGCCCGTCACCACAACAAACGATCTGAGAATTTTTACCTAGTCGAGTAATAACAGTGAAAATTTCTTGCCACGAAAAATTTTGCATTTCGTCGCACACTATAAAAGAATCCGAAAAGGTCAAGCTTCTTAGATATGAACTTGACCGAAATTCTATCAAACCTGCTTCAGATAGCTTTTCAAACGCCATTTTGTTATTTGTCAATTCAGCGCAAATACTATGATAAGGAGCAGCGTAAATTTCCTCTTTAGCATCAATTTCACCGGGAAGGAAACCCTGTGCCCTTCCGGGCACAGCTGATCTGATAATTATCAGCCTCTTATAAATTGAGTCTGGATTAAGAATTTCTTTTAACCCAAAATAAATTGCCAAAAAAGATTTGCCAACCGCAGCCGAACCAAAAAATACACGACCTAAAACATCAGATGGGTCATTCTCAAAAGAATCAAAAATATTCGCTTGCATATCTGTCAATGGAGATAATTTCCTAAGATCACTAAGTTTCGGCATCCTACCCCCATTAGCCACAACTTTCAAATTCATGTCATTTATCATCTGTTTTTCAAGAGCAGCTTGTTGTTTAGTCAATCTTTTTGCTACTCTATCCACTTGTGTTGATGTTGTTTTACGTGGTGTCGCGGGTGATCGTGCCATTATATTTCCAGTCTTTATGTTGTTATTATTGTGTAACCTGTGTAACCTGTGTAACCATGAATCTACCGAAATCTTAGAAGCTACCTTTCTTAAATTGGAACTAACGTCGATGATCGATCCAGATTAGCACCAGGAGTGGTTTTCTGCACCTTGCGTAAAACATCACGCCAATCTGGATCAATTTTATGCATTTTCATTCGGTGAACATCACCAAATCCTGTCGCATAAATTACTCTGCTAATACTTTTTTCTGAACCACATTCTGGACATGGCTCATTGCATGGAATATCGTATTCTGAAATTTTTAAAACACGATCTTTTTCATATTCACAATTTGAACATTTGTATGTGTATGTAGGCATTTGTATTTACTGTTCGGTCTTATCTAACCAAGTAGTATTTGAATAAACTAAACTAGGACACGAACTAGCTACCAATTCACGAGTAAGCCAAGGATATAGCTCATTTAGCGCCTTATCTTTTGCGAACACAACGATCTTAGCTTCCTCTGGATTCAATCCTTCCAAAAGTTGCAAAAAAACCGCCTCTTTTTTGTAACGAGGTAATCTAGGGTCACTCTTTAAACATACTAGAATGCGACGAAGTGAACTTGCTGCCGGGGCGAACAGGTCCGAATGACCTACAACCCTACCTTCCGGTTCAGGAGGGTTGCCGTTTGGCAAATCGAATTCGACCCTATCATCAAAATTCATTGCTAAAATAAAATTTAACGGCGGAATCGCGCCAAATTCTTTAAGTTTTGCCTTTTGATCTGGGGCAGTCTCAATAATTTTTAGAAATTCTGGAATAAATTTCGGGTTAACATTGGAATAAGTTTTCATATAACGAAGTCTCCGTAGGAAGATATTAATTTTTTGCCACATTTATGCTTTATTAGATAATTCATAATCTTCTGTAGTGAACCATTCACTTGATATGATATATATGCCTCAATAATTCTATCGGAAATTTCTTTTGGAATAAAATTGAAATCGACCAGCTTCTGATTCCTGATATAATTCTCTCGCTGAAAATCATTCTCACAAGCATCAATACCTTTTTCATAAAAAGATTCTAGAATTTTCTTAGTAATTGATTTTTGCTTGATATGATCGAAAAGTGAATTTTCAGGAGAAATCACATTGCAAATGCAATCTACCGAATCTCCAGCAATCGTGTGCTGGATCAGATATTGATCTAAAGGCTTATCTGCTTTAATCAACTCGCCTTTTCGTGGACAATATTGCTTGATATTTTTATTCAATAAACCAAGTTGAAGAAAATCTTGATCTGCAGAAATGATCATGATTGGCTTTGCTTCTGAGTCAAATAAAGATTCAGTTAAATCATTTGATTGTGCCCACTTAGAAATTACAGCAATCACATCATCGCCTTCTGATTTACTAACTTCAATCACTGGAAATGTAAAATTGTCAATCAACTCTTGCTTGAATGAATCAATAAATTTTGCTACCAGTTTTGAATCAACAACAGAAGCCTCTCGTTTTTCTTTGCGGGCTGCTTTGTAGTATTTTGATACCGATAATCGCCAATAACCATCATTACTATCGCAACAAATTACTACCTTACCATACTCTTTGAATTTGGTTTTGTAGAACAAAATGCTGGATAACATAGCAGTTCGTAAAATATCCATTGAATTAGTATCATCAACTAATTCTATCTTGCCCCCATCTTTGCCAAAGAACTTGTATGTATTCATCCATACAATTTGACTTAGATCAATTAAAATCATTCAAATTTCTCCATAGCTAGTTCGACATAAGCATCGGCGAATTTACTTATAGACTCAAATTGAGCAGGATGTAACAACCGACCATTGAGCATATTCGCAACCATACATTCACGCCACAGACTGATTTTAAGCCCCTCTAAGCTTGCTTCTGCAATAGCAGCCTCAATGCCATCAGAATCTTCAATCAATTCAACCTGAGTCGTTTCAGTGGCCTGTGGATTCGCGTCTCGCGCCAATTTCTTAGCCGCCCTTGCTTCTCGCGCTTTTGCTACTGCTTCAATTCTTGTCATAATTTACCTTTCAAAACACTTTTAAAATAATCATATCACCATTGATTCTGCCTGACACATTTGCATTAACACCAGCGACATCAAAACACTTTTTGTCCATAGCTCTTTGAGCCATAGAATTAATTCCTTGGAAAAACACTTCAGGTTTCCTGATAGTTTTACCAAAAGATTTCTTTTCATCATACCCAATCAAGGTCGTACCTTTAACCGTAAGCTTTTCTCCATCGGCGACTTCATACCTAATTAACTTTCTAACTTTCACGTTAAAAAGATAGATAACTTTGGCACCTACCAAAGACTCTAGGTTTACCGATTTAAGCTGTAAAGCTGGATATTCTTTAAGATATACAACTTTAGATACCATCTTACTTATGCTAACTGGTTTTGATTTTCTTGTCCTAACAACTGGCGTTGCTGACTCGCATGTTTTGACGATTGATTCTGCAAAATCACAAAGCATCCTCAAATTCTTTTTTGAATATTGAGAATAGCCTTCTTTGATTTGTTTATCAGAACCATCGAGAGCAATTTTCAATTCCTCTAACTTTGGTTGATATCGTTTAAGCAGGATATCAGAAATAGCCAATAAAAGTTTTGAACGATCAAGATGTTTATTCAAATCATATTTTCGAGTGCCGTGCTCAGAAATTTGATCAAATTCAGCATCAATATCACACATCAAATCGGCTGCTGCTTTTTCTACTTTATCTTCAGTTGATATTTTTTCAACAACCTTAGTTTCATCTTTTGGTTTACGAACTCTAGCGGCAATTCTTAAATATTCATCATCAATGAATTTTTGATGATTATCTTCAATACCATATCCACGCTCCATAATTCTGACAAGAACACCAAGTTGAGCAAAAGACGCAGGATGTACTTTATCCATGTAAGCAGTAGATTTTCCTTGTGCTTTCCAATAAGATAATGTCCAATCTTTTTTTAGATCATCTTCAACTTCAGAATTATAGAACTTCAGATTAGCAATCATTGACCCTTTATAATCAATTGGATTAAACTCTGGCTCATGATCTTTCCAAGTTGTTCTTGTCATGATTTCAGACCTTAGAAACTTCTTCCCAAAGGGTACTAAAATCGTCAAATTCCGTGGCTTTGGCTTCAAAATTTGATTTGTGATAATATCGAATCAAAGACGCAATAACTGACTTTGGTAATTCCAGTTCTTCTGATAGCTTTTCTGCGATATCCTTTAGGAATTCTTTTTCGGAATCAATGCGAATCAACGCACCCGAACCTTCAACCATAGCATCTTTAAGCTTTTTGAGGTCAGCAGGCGATGAAGGGATAACAAAAGTTTTTGCACTAGCCATAATAAAATACTCCTATAAAAACACATTAAACAAAATACGAAATCACACTATCTAACCGAAATGATCGCCACGCATCTTTTTCCAGATCGTAGACAATAAAAATATTATCATTTTTAGGCTTAACATTTTCAACATCAACTTCAATGGTAGTAGCCTTCTTTTCTGGTAAAAATTCTTCTGCTAGAGTACACACCATTTTACGTTCTGTACCATCGACTTTTGTAAAAGTCACATTGACGACAGAAGTTTTAAGAAGCTCTTTTAATTCATACATAAGTATAGCACACTTTCTTTATTTTATAAGGGGTTAAGATGGAAAACAACTGGAAATTCAAGGGAAAAGACATTACAGATGAAGATGTTCCGGTTTCCGCCATAGGTTTCATTTACATTATAACACAGATTTCAACTGGAAAAAAGTACATCGGGAAAAAACTTTTACAATTTTCAAAAACAAAGACGATCAAAGGCGTAAAAAAGAAGGTAAAAGTCCAATCTGATTGGAAAAATTATTGGTCATCGTCACCTACTTTACTTGAGTACATAGCAGAACATGGCACAGACGATTTCACGAGAGAAATCCTAGTGTTTTGCTCAGGAAAAGGATCACTTCTATATGCTGAAGAATTGGCACTATATCACGTTGGGGCATTGGAAAGTGATGATTGGATTAATCAAAATATAAGATCAAAAATATTTTCCAGTTGGGTAAAACCGGACGAAGCAAAAGAATTGCGAACCGCCTTAAACAAGTTACCCTGAAAACACATTATCTGACCCAGTAATAATACGATTATCATTATACAAATCTTCGATTCTGCCAACACCTTTACTGCCGATAAAGACTTTATCTGAGAATTTATTTAGACGCGAAGTATCAGTAGTCATACACCCTATTTGTGGGTGTGGTTCGACCATGTTATCAGCAACGACAATTAATTTTCCATTAGCATATACTTGGTTTGAATTTACCTCATATACATGAACAATCATTGAACCTGCACAGCCATCTCCTGCTCCAGTTGGAGATAATACTAAATCGTCTTTTCTAGCTATAGCTGGCATTATTCGTCTTCTTGATCATCTTCGTATTCATTACCATCATTTTGTTCTAAATTTTCTCCACAAAATGGGCAATATACGATATCCTCTTTTCCTTGATATGAAACAGTAAAATTCATATCACACGAAAAACATATAATTTCTTTTTTAGCCATAAACAGATTTCCTTGTTAAAGTTTTTCTATTTATAGCACAGAAATTCTAAAATGCCATTTCTGTAAGCTCCGAAACAGAATTGACAAATAGTTTACCATCTTGATAAATTTGTGGGACTGATCGATGTCCACTTTCCAATAAAAAGTTTCTTGCTTCTAAATTTTCATCAATTTTTATTTCAGAAAATTCTACTGCTTTCGACATTAGAAATTGTTTAGCTTTATCACAAGCTGGACAATTTTTCTTTGAATATACGGTTAGTGTCATATTTTATCCTTAAATTGAACAACCACCAGCAGAACATGCTGCCTCTAGGACATGGTTAGTATTATCATTAAATTCTACAACTTTAGTTAAATCAATATCTGATAATTGTTGGTACATATTGTCATAAACTTCTTTTGTGCAATCTTGAAATGGTGCTTGTATGTATGTGCCACCATCGTAAGGCAAAACTGCAACCCCATTATAATTATATCTATTATCCCACATCCATGCCCCGACAGACCACCATTCATTAGGTTTAACAGAAATTGTACAAGAGACATTATGAGTTTGTGTGCCAGAATTATGCCCAGGTAAAATCCACTCTTCACTAACCCTTTTAACTCTATCCAGTAAATGAATCGCAGATTCTGTTCGCATAATCGAACCTTCTGGTGCCTTTTGTGGAAAACTCATAACTGCATCTAAGTGTGGTTTGAATTTACAATCTTCGATTAAATTAGATAAATGCTTTACCATATAATTATATAATGGCTCTGATTTTCCGACTCTAACGGTACGAATATAATAATCATTATGCCACGCATGAATTCCAGAAGATGAGCCTACAACAATTGATGATGTTCCAGACGGTTTTGTTAAAGTCGTTCGTGCAGCTTGATTAATTCCGATAATACTAGCTACCCTCTTATTTTCTTCAACTACGAATTTAGCAGCTTCTGTCATATCATAGTTTAACACGACACCAGACCCAATTCCTGTCATACCAACACCAAGTAGTGCTTCTTTTTCAGTAGTTTCTTTCCATTGAGGGCGTAGATAATGAAAGTCTGTATATCCAGCTTGTAAAGTGCCAATAAACGCGGCTGCTTTTGCTCTTGAATTAAAATCTTCCTGAGACACCAAATCTGAAACATTTAGTTCTGACAAATTACAAAACTGAAAAGCGTTTAATGTGGCTTCGACGCATGGGTTCGACAAAATATTTTTATCATTTGTAAAGTAAACTCCAGGCTCACCAGAACCAGAATTTTTAATTCTTTCCCATAAATCATTAAATTGTGATATAGTGATTTTATCTCGCTCAAGAACAGCAGAATTATTAGCTCGACCACGTTGAGGATTTAACTCCCACCATGAACCGGACTTGCATGAAATCATATCCATATCAAATCTATCAAAGAACGCGATCATTGCTGCGCGACGAATTCCCCCAGAAAGTACAGCGTCAGCAATATGACACATTATATCATGACATTCAATGGACATCAATTTGCGCCCAAGAGAATTATTTAAAATACTACGAACTTGCTCAACACAAATACGCAATGGGTCTGGGCCAGGAGCCTTTCCGCCGGCAGTAATTAATTGTGCGCCTTTATGCCTGATATCTCCATAATCGAACTCTGGATTACTTTTTCCAGTGGTATACGCTTTAACTAAAACCTTAATGGCATCAGCCCAACCTTCAATAGAATCGGCCACCAAAAATCTACGAGTTTTTGGCGATGGGCCTTGAATAACTGGCAATTTTTCAATATGATGGGATTGTACAGAATATCCAAATCCAGTGCCACCCAATAGTAACTGCATCGCTTCTGCAAAAATAAATGGATGATCCACCGGAGCATACGCACAATTAAAAATTCTAGTGTGATTTAATTCAATCGGACGACCGGCAAATTGCATTGACCTCATCGAAGGTAACACCTTTTTAGTATATACATATTCACGATATACATCAGAAATTTCTTTAGCCAACATCGGATATTTTTTAATATGCATGGAAGAATTTCTATCACAAATTTCTTCCCATGTTTCTCTTCGCTGAATGCCTTGTTTGTATTTTGCATATTTTTGAAATATGATAACATCGCTCAAAATTTTCTGACTTTTATCCATTTATTTTTCCTTTTTATTAAAATTATTTCCCGGTAGAACCGAAACCCGACTCACCACGATCAGTAGACAATAGTTCATTTTTAGACGCAACAGAAACCCACGAAATTTTAGGCACTTCACTCAAAACCAATTGAGCAATTCTATCACCTTTTTTCACAAAATAACTGACATTATCAGTGTTCCACAATAAAACAGCGGAATTTCCACGCCAATCAGAATCCAAAGTTCCTAAAGAGTTCGCTACCCTCAAGCCAGTTTTCATCGACAACCCGCTACGAGGTCTGACCTGAATTTCATAACCTTCTGCAATTTCAAAATACAAACCAGTTTTAACTGCGACAACTTTTCCTGGCGCAATTTCTACATCTTCATTTGAACAAACATCCATACCAGCAGCGCCAGAAGTTTCATACTTTGGCAGTGGATTATCAGATTCATTAAAAACTTTACACTTGACTTGAATTTTCAGCATAGTATCACTCATTGTAGCAGCCATACCATTTGCCGCTTTCGTGATCCATTACACCCAATTCTGAATCAGAAAAAAATGAAAATCCACAACCTTTTAGAAAGTTGAAAAATGCATACGCTGGACCATCATAACCTGACCAAGCATCATGCTCAGTTGAAAACTCATGTTTCGCCACCGAATTATTTTCAGTATCTTCACAAATAAATGTGTATTTTTTCATGTTTAGCTCCTTTTCCATTGATTAAATCTTAGCAATGCTGACGCACCACTAAACGTATTTTGAGTTATCAAATCCAATAACTCAGATTCTTATAAAGTTATAAAACTCTAAATATATGTGTAGACCACGATGCTTCAACATCTGCCTACTCTAGTCAACCCAGTTTAAGGAGTCTTTATGACCAGCGAATTAATCTATTATGTATATGCGTATTTAAGAGAAGACGGTACTCCCTATTATATAGGTAAAGGTAAAAAGAATAGAGCATTCTCTAAACATCACAACGTAGCAGTTCCAAAAAATAAAACAAAAATAGTTTTTGTCGAAAAAAATCTAACCAATTTAGGTGCATTGGCAATAGAAAGACAATTAATTAAATGGTACGGCAGAAAAGATAACAAAACAGGAATCCTTAGAAATTTAACTGATGGTGGCGATGGTGCTGCTGGAAAAGACAATCCTATGTATGGTTCTGCAAGGTTTGGGCATCTTAATCCATTTTACAATAAAAAACATACAGAAGAAACCAAGCAGATATGTATAGAAGCAGCAAGAAATCAAAGACATACAAATGAATCTAAACAAAAAATGTCAGAAAAGAGAAAAGGCGCATTAAATGTAAGGGCAAAAATAATACAAATTATAGACATTAATAATGAAATATTATATGAATTTAACGGAACATTTTTAAAAGAATGTAAAATATTAAAAATCCCTAGAGTAATAATTTATAATTCATTAAAAACAAACCAGCCATTTTATCATAAATCAAAACCGAAACTAGGATGTGAACACATGATAGGATGGCAAGCCATAGATATCACAAACACTTATTCCAATTAGAAAATCTAAGCTTTGCTCTAATACCACAAAAAGTATTTTCTTTTATTATAGATTTTACATCTAATTCAGATAAAACCATATCGTTTATATCTTTCTGTATCAAATTATTGGGCCAAATAACTACTTGTTTATTTGCTAAAATTGCTTTTTTCATCAATTTACATATTTCTAAATTTCTTTTTTCATTGTCCCACACATATACTACATCTAAATTTTTATCGGAAAATGTTGTTAGAGCACTAGAACCAACAGCTAAAGAATTGTCCAAAAATAAAGAATCAAATAAACCTTCACAGCAATAAATTTTCTTACTAAGATCAACTCTATCTACACCAAAGAATTTAGGAGTCTCTGTGTCTAGCACAATAGTATAGTATTTCGGTTCTTGTCCAAAAATAGACCTAGCCTGATATGCGAATAATTCTTGCTTACCATTATACCACGGAATTATGATTCTTGGATGGTCTTTACAATTTTCCTCTGCTGCTTCAAATTTATCCGTGTTTTTCGATGCCCAACTGAAAAAGTTTTCTGCAAAGTAGAACATGGAATTGTATTTAGAAGGCAGTTTTCTGGCATCATAGTACAATCTAGCAGGGTGTTTTGAGTCCAATGTCATCAATGGCACTGCATCACCAAGCACAGAATTTGATTCTGTCTGAGCCTGTTTTAACGCAATCTGAGTGGATTTTTTGGAACCAAGTAACGGAGAAATTTCTTCTTTTAATGGCTTAGGTGTGTCTTGTACTCTCTCTTTGTATGATTCCATTGCATACTGCTTGTATACAAATGGATCGAACTCTCTTAGAAACTTACCAAACGACATTGATGCATCACAATTGAAGCATCTGAATAAAATAGACGCACCTTTTTCGTAAAAGTATCCACGCTTTTTATTTGCTTTTTTTAGGGAATCTCCACAAATTGGACACTTACAAATCGATTGATGAGGCGAGATTTTTTTCTCAATCCAGCGATCCAACCTATAAGAAATTTGTTTTAGATACTTTACATCAATCCAAACGGCCATAATATAATTTTGTGTTACAACATTACATTGTAACACAAAAACTCAGAATTTACTTGGGGACAGAAAGATTTTGTGGTAAAGCTTTGATTAGATTTTCAAGCTTTTGTGCGTACTCTGCTAGTGCGCTAAGATCAGACTCGACTGCGCGAACAACTTCGCCTTCAGTGGCTAACGAAGCATTGGACACAAGAACCGGGCGGTCTGGTATCTCAACCTTATATGGTTTATAAATTGGTCTATCAGCACACTGATCTTGTGGAATTGTTACACACCCACTAAGAAAAATAGCTGCACATAAAATTAAATATTTCACTTTTTCTCATTCCATTTTGTTGAAATTTCACTTGACCTAACTTGTAATTCTATCACAGAACTTGGACAATCTTTAGGAACTGGCGCAACTTTCCATGAGTTTCTAAGTTTAGCATACTCTGCAGTCAGTGCGACATTTTTACCAGTGGCAATATCAAAATTTCTCTGAACTTCAATATAACTAGCTTCGCCTGCTTTTAGTGCAGCGTTTTGATCTTCAATTTTCTTTACTAATTCGATATTCTTTGAAGTATAAACAGCAGCTTCTGCCTCTAATCCAGAAATTTTATTGCTCTGATATCCAATTGTACCAAGCATTCCAGCAACTGCGATAGCAGCAGCAATATACAAATAATTAAGCGGGAACATTCTCACCTTTCAATTTTGAAATAGCCTTATCCATAGCAGTTTTCTTTATATTTTGTTTTTTATATCTGTTCATAATCGGCATTCCAAGAGGTTGTTCAATACCAACAACCTGTGAAGCAACATTACCGGGAGATTCGCTATCTTCTAAAACTAAAGACATTTCTCGCAAATCTTTTTTAATAGGAAATTTCAAATATTTATCGAAAAAGGACTCAAATAATTCGTCGTCATCCAACATCACACATTCTTTCATTGACGAATATGCGGCACCTAAAATTGGCAAATTTGATCTATTGGCAATGGTCCAGTTTGTGAAGTTACCAGCAGGAATGCTTTTATTATTCAAATAAAATTGTCCAGCAGTTCCAGGTAAAACAAAGTTTGTACCTCTGCCACTGGTTTTCATAATATCTCTCAATTTAATAGCAAGGATATGAAACATATTGAAATAACGAGTTTCATTTGAAGTTTTTGGTTCTCGTTTCAATTTACCATTATCATCCAACAGACCAATTCTTGCAGCTTCCCATTGATTATATGGCGTGATCAAATAATGCACCATTCTCTGTGCTGTCATATTGTCAATTGCTGCCTGATCCATTTTAGATTTCCCTTAAAAATTTTACCAACTGAGAATCAAACTCGACGCTATCAACATCCAATCCATAATCTTTTAAATTTTGAGGCATATAATTTAAAAAAGTTGCTATTGTTTTTATTATTGGATAGTGTTCTTCTGGAAGTTTTAAAAATAAAATTATTGTCGCTGCGCTAGGAACAAAGACATTATAAAATGTCATAAAATGATTTAACAATAACCTACAATTTAACTCTTCACCTAAAAAATGTCGATTTATGATCTTTCTTATTTTTGCCGTTGTATTATAATCCAACGAAAATTCTTCTGCTGTCTTGCATATTGGATTATTATAATGTTTTATGGCAAAATTAAAAAGATCAGCCTCATTCATAAAATCAAGCTAGGGATACATTGACTGCGGAAACAACAACCCATTTATCATGTACAAATTTGAGGGTAGCCGAAGCTCCTAGTTCGGTCAGCGTTATGCTTGTATGTTTAAGTAAATGAGTCGGAGTAATAATAACCGAACCAGAACCTACTTTATCCAACAAAATAAAAGTTTTTGTTTGCCCCTTTGTACCGTCAGCTAAAGAATAAGTTCTAGCAGAAGACACCGAAAATAGGGTAGTATCTACACCTATAGTAATTGTACCAACATCACGGATAAACTCATACGGAGTAATAAAAACACCAACACCTACCGCTGGTGCAGAAGTTGTATAATTCGCAATTGTCGCAGAAGTACCAATAGTCACAGAACCACCGACATGTAATGTTGTCTGTGGGTTTGTTTGCGAAATGCCGACTTTGTTAATGCTATTACCAATTGCGGTAATTAGCGCAATCGAATCATTTACTACTGAAAAAGTATTCGTTTGTACATTAAAAGAGAAATTCCTATCAGACTTCAATCCATCAAAAAATTTATTGATGAAAACTTGCTTAGAAACCCCACCTTGAACGAGCAACATTCTTTCTGATCCAGTAGTCGCTAAAACTTCTGGCAGTTGAGAGATTTTGATACTCGGTTTAGAACTATACAATTGTAACTCCATTTGAACCAAGGATATACCACGATCCAGAAATATTTCTCAAACTAAGCGTATCGCCGACTGAATTAAAAACTACCGAAGTAAAACCTTTACCTCCAGTCACATTCAATGTTGCGGTGTAAGTATTAGACAAAACGCCGACAACAATTTCTTTTACCATTCCATGAGTACCAGCTGCCAAAGTAAGAATTTGATTAGCAGAACTTGCTGAACTAATTACCGAAGTTGAAACCAATAAAGAAACTACCCCTGAAGCTACGGTTTCTGTGGCTTCTTTACAATAAACTGGACTTGGAATATTACCAAATAAAGTTTTTGGAGTTATCTTTCTGGTTTCTCCACTCTGCACAATAACAAAGTAATCGGTAACTGCAACCGAAGTTGCAGAAACTAATTCTGATATTTTTAAATCAGCCATGTTTAAGCAGCAACAGTCCAGCCAGTTACGGTCACGTTACCAGGAGTACGAGCAGTATTTCCTACGTCACCGATATCAGTGATCGTTGAAGTTCCTGCAGCATATACAGCAGAAACCATAACGCCATTGTTTTCTAGGCCAGTCATTGTGTATTCAAACACTAAGCGGGTGGCGCTTGATGCCTGAGAGTTATAAACTGCAGCAGCAGTAACTGTGCCACCACCAGCAGCAAAAGTCAACGTGTACTTGAGAGCAGTGCCACCAACAGTAACATTTAGAGACTCGTTTGAAGTAACTAAAATGCGGATAATACCCTTAGCTGCCTTAGAGATAGATTGCGTAGCAGCACGAGAAGTCTTACCTGCGATAACTGTGAATCCAGTTGCTGTCAAAGTAGGCGCATTAGATTGGTCAGTATTTTGAGATTTTGACACACCAGCCCGAATAGCAGAAACCACCTTCTTAGGCGCATTTGCTTTTGAATTCAAACGCGACGCGGTATCAACCACAAAACCCTTGTCGGTCAATTCATAGGTATATTCAGTGACAACTTCAACAGTACCATCTGCAGCATCAATACGTTTTAATTCGCTTGTATAGGCAAAAGCAGAAGCTGTCATTGCAGCAGCAGCAGATTTGTTAAATGTTAATGCGCCTGTCCATGTTCCTGCAGCACCCTTTACTGCTTTTAGTCTCAAAGTATTGGCAGTCACACCAAGACCAGAAACTTTAGCAGTGCCACCACCAGCAGCAGTTACTTTTTCACCAACTATAACATTGGATAAATTGGCAGTAGTACCACCAACCGTTAATTTAGCAAAAAGATCAGCTGGAGCAGCGAAATTTGCAGCAGTCTGAGAGAGATTTTGTTGTGACATTTTGTTTCCTTTAATTTCTTATATTATTTATTTAAAAATTTAATTGCATTTAAAACTCTAGATGGTTGCTCTACTTTAGATGTAACATGAGATTCTAAGTGTAGACATTTTCGATAAGCAGACTTTGCGGCTGATTTCATCGCTAGATTTACGCCTTCAGCAATAATATCATCACCATCTTTTACCAAAAATCTATGAACATCGCCATCAGTAAATACTTCAATTCCCCAAGCATTAGCGAGAGTTGATTCTGTTAATTCCGACTCTGAGAAAATATCTAAAAGTTCTTTGTATGTAAAAGTTACTGATTCCATCTTAGCATCCTTTTTAGCCATTCTGTGCATTGGTTCTTGATTTATATTTGGACCATGAGCAGCTAGAGCATCAGCTTCAGTTTTATCTTTTGCAGAATCCGCTTTTTGTTTTTGTATTGGCTCGATTTTCTTGATTCCTGGCATTTCATTTTTCTTGATACCAGCGTCAAAATCTTTTGAAAACTCATTGTCGCCAGCAAGATCAGGATCAACTTTGTTTGTGTCTGCTTTTACTGACTCATTTTTAACAATACTGTGTTTGACACCTTTGACCACAGCATGTGCTTTAATCGCTTTCTGTGCAAGCTTTTTTGCAGAATCAATTTGACCTTTTGCTTTTGCGCTTTCAGCCGCGCCGCCATGAACAGCAGCTAAAACTTCTGCATGTTTGGATATTTCTGGATTTTTAGTTGTAGGCATTGCAAATTCTGAAAGATTATCAGATTCTTTTAAATTTGGATTTGTCCACACTTTTTTTCCTGTTGCGTCAGTAATGTGAGTCATTTTTTGCCTTGCAGAAAATAAATCACCTTGATTAAAATCTGATGCACTCTTAGCTAACCCAACATGGCTATAGGATTCTTTTGATATTTTTGATTTCTTGCCATCTGCATCCACCAAATGCGCAGTAAATTTTTGAGTTTTTGGAGTAACCGATTCTACCTTAGTATCCTCTTTTGGTTTACTTACTTTACTGGGAGAAAAGAACCCTCTTCCCAATGCCTTATTTGCTTTTTTAATCAATTCGTTTTTAGGACCATCAAAATATTCTGCATCGGCCTTTTCTAATTTTTTATCACCATATGAATCTAAAGTTTTTTTAGACAATTCATCAAGAGGAACCACGTTAGTAAAGCAAGCAATTTTCTTATCAAAAGACTCTAACAATGAATCAGGTAGAATCTTGACAGGTTCTATAATAACCTCTTCCACATGGTTTGTTTCATAAGTAAAATTAAATACAGTCTTTTTCATTTCGTGCCTTTTTGGTTCTTTTATTCTTTTTTTGTTCTGGCAAAATCTCTTCTATGTTCTCAATGTCTGACACTTCAATAGCATTTTCTGAATAATAATGGTATCTACTTTGCCCTGTAGTATCTCTAGTTTTAAATGAAACTTCTTTATCATTAGATACTAATTCGTAAATATTCCAACCTAGGCTTTTATAACCTTCTATTTTTATATTTGCGTACTCATTAAACAACATATTGTTCCTTATTGTATCTAATCATTTCCAAAGCTTCTCCGATAATAGAAACTCTAGGAATAAATATATCAAATTTATTTAAATATTTAGATACCTTTAAATATTCATTATTATATTTATTATAGTATTCTATTAAAGCACTCGATTTAACCGACATTAGATTATCACAAGATACTATACAATTATAATAAGCATAAGAATCTGAATTATTTGAATATTTATCTAAGAAAATGGAAGTCAATTCTTCATTAAAGTTCTTGGTGACATATCCCTTATAACTCAACTGACCATTTTTATTTTTTGGTACTGAGCTTTTGCATTCAGAAACTGGCCTGCTTATATCGGTAATCCAGCTTTTGAAAGTTTTACCTTCACGTATGAGTGTCACATAGTTTGGACCAATATCAATAACTTCAGCATTTCGCCCATGATTTTCTACGATATCCCCAACTTTGAATAAGCTACCTTTTAAAAACGAATCACGATCATAACCACAATATGATTCTGTTCTGCTTTTAAGCTTTAATTCTTTGGAAATATCCGAATATTTTTTCATAATTTACACTGGCAAGTCGTATTTTTTTCTAAGCCACATTTCTTTACCCAAACGAACCTTATTATGTTCAACATCAAATTTCTTTAATCTAAGTCTTGACTTTTCGGCATTAAGCAAATGTTTGCGAATGCTATCTGCATCTTTTCCAGCTTCATCTGCTTTTAATGCATAATACAAAAAGAAATTATATGATTCGGTCAACTCAGGAATTTCCGTAGATACTTGAACGTCATCGGAAATAGAACTCCTATGAAACTCCAATTCAGTCGCAAGTTTAGGGTCAAATCTCTTTCCCCTTTTTAATGCTCTACGTTTAGCTGATTGCAGTCTTGCTGCAGCTAAACGATGTGATTGATTAAGTTCTAAATCAGACATTTATATAATCCTAAATTTGCTAGTATCTTATATTTATACTAATAGAATTTTAGACAAACCAGCGACCATTGATAATATTAACGTGTTGGCGTTTTCCATTTGGATAGATAATCACATTTGAGTGCATCCACGAAGTAAGTCCAGAAGTATATGATAATTTAAATTTAGACATAGTGCCAACAGCATACGAGCCTTTATTTACAGATGGTGAGTGGTAATGTCCATGAACTACTTTATGCGTATGTTTTGGGAAGTAATTTTTACCATCCCTGCCGCCACTATGAGATAAATCACCATGATGATGCACTTCGATATCGTGAATCAAAACAGGATTATCTCTATCAAGAAATTCAACATTATTGACATTTGGGTATTTGAATCTAAAGTATGTCTCAAATGCAGTTTTATAATAACTGTCATCGCTCAATTTCTTATACAAGAACCAATGATATAACTTGGCATTTTTCTTATCTAAATTTGAATCTACATTTTGTAACCAAAGGTCTAGGTGGTCATGATGGTTCGACGCGACAATATATGAGGTCAAATATTTTGGAGTAGTATCTACAATAAATTTGCAAGTAATATCTAATTCTTTTTGCAAATCATCCTCATTAGCAGCATTCATTAGATTTTGCTTAACTATCAACCCATTATTATGATGAGATATTGCATTTGAAGATAATACATCATGCCTAATAATAAATTCTGGATTTAGTTTCTCAACAATACCATTTTTACCATATACAGATTTTGCAGCAATTGGATCAATTTCAATAATATGTTCATCGCCAGTAATTAATGCAGAAATATGTTTTAATTTCTTTACTGCATTATCTACATAATATCCATCAATATCATAGAATCCCTCACCGTCCCACATTAATGCCCTAATATGAAATTCTTCATCTAACATTCCCTCATTTAATACTGAAATATATAATGCGGAATAACTATGATTGAATATAGCTTTCTTGCCTACTTTAGTATTAGAATTTACATTTGGATGTGTCACCGATCCAGTTGAAGTCAGCATCAAAGGATGCGAATTAACCGCTGTCGGCAATGATTTCATTTGATACTGCCCATGACCAACGATAACCGTTCTGCCCTTAGATACCGCATCAAAACCAGAAATTGGATTCTCCAATGACGCAAGTAGATATAGATCACCAAGAACCTTAATGCTATTACCAATATTTCTTTCTGTATTGACAATATAATTTTGATATTGATCGTCCCAATTTGCGGTTTTTAAATGGCCTAGATATTTTGTTGGCAGTAACATAATCTCCACATCTTTTAATTTTGCGAAAGATTTTAGAGTTTTGAAAAAATCTTCGTTGACCTCAGTATCATTTTGGATTGAAGAAATGATATATCGATGAACACTCTTAGTTTGATACTTCGTCAACATTTCAGTGTAACCACAATCTTGACATTGGAATTTAAATTTTTGAGATTTACCAATCAATCGCATACCAAGATTTTTTACATTGTCGCCACCACAATTATTACATTTTGACATATTTCACATTCTCCATTTTTATAGGTTAAAAGATTTTGTATTTAGGTAGGGTCAGCGTCCAAAGATAAATGTGATCTACCCAAACCTTTTTTAGATATCGTGCTATTTATGATAAACATTTTGTCTGCTGTACCATCAGCCTTAGTTCTACCTAAAGATTTGACTCTAGCGCGAAGTCTCCAGCCATCACCAGAAATTTTTGGTGCTCCTATTTTAGCAGGATCATCATCGGTTGTCTTAAAAAATCCATGTCCACCACCAATATGAATGTATGGGGTCTTTTTGTCTTTGCCATAATGTGCGCCGACACCTTCAGCACCATTAACATCATCATGATATAAATCTTTTGGCTTTTCTTTGCCAGTAGGATCACCCCAAGTATCATTTAGTTTTTGCAATATTCCAGATTTTTCAACGTGTTTAGCATAGGCTGGTTTTGATAGTCTACTGATAACTGGAATATGCCAACCTTTTTCTTTAGTATGTGCAATCGATAATTGAGTCATTCTGGCAGAGTGACTTTTTTTAATCTCAAGACTGTGATGTGAACCATCATCAGCAATTATTGTGGCATCTGCTCGTTTTGAATTATGTCCTGCACCATCAGAATTAACGCCACGTCCATTATCATAAAGTTTTTTAGCTATACTTTTCTCATAATCTAGAGATTTTTGATGAGCTATAGCTTCCAATACTAAATGAACTAAACTCATTTTTTAGCCCCAAGGTAATACTGTCTAAGAAGTTCGCTATCTGGACTTAGACCTTTCTGAACATGATCGCCTTTAATGATAGACTCTGGCGTGACGCTAGATTTGACTTTTTTCAATGCAGTTTTTCCCTCTAAGACGTGGACATTGTAATGTTTAGCCAAAGAAGCCCAAGGTCTTTCACCATCAGATGAAACCGTATGTGAACCAAAGAATTTATATCCATGATGATCATTCAAGTGCGACATTACCTCTGCCATCATGTGATCATGTTTGCAGCTTTTATCTTTTGTCAATTCAGAAATAACATGACCACTTTTTTGCAGTCTGCTATACGACATTGAACCAACATGATTTCCAGCTGAATCATGCACAGTAACCAATCCAGTAGTCTTATCTTTTGGGTCAGAATGATCTTTGATATGAAACCTGAATGACTTAGTTTCAAGCTTCAAAGGTCTGGATTTAAGATAAGAGTCGTCTAGTTTTTGGAATTTAGGAGAATCTGCCTTTGGAGTTCTGATATGCTCAAGTAGATACGATTTTAATTCTGAGAAAGTTTTCATTGGAGTAATAATAGTTATTGCTTCCAATATTTATCTTAGGTAAAATCTAATCCATCGACATTAATGGTTTTAGACGAAACATATCCTTTAGGGGAGTCATCGGTTTTACCAGCATCCGATAAATTAGCCCCCGGCTGATCTACGTCATAGAGCTTGAATTGATCTAAATTTATACCAACAACAAAACGGGTATAATAGCTTACTGACCCCAGCCGCGATTTTAATTGTTTTATTAACACCTGACCAATTTCATCAAGCTCAGGTGTACGCATAAGATTTATAGCAAAGTCACAGGTAGCAACAATACCGATACTCTCGGACACATCGGTCATCTGTACGTCTGTGCTAGTCATACCCGATCTAGTTAATTGGCTGGCAGTGAGAACAGGAACATTATATTCTACTGCTAACCCTCTAAATTCCTCAGAAATTGATTTACATATACTGTACGAATTACTATTTCCGTTTTTAATTCTTTGGCTTGCACATATATTCAAATAATCAATAATAATAAAATCAGGGACAAAATTCTTTTTTGTTTTTAATTCATCAATCAATGACTTAAAATGTCCAGCGTGTGCCCCGCCTGTTGGATATTCTTTTACTACAAGCTTCCCATATGATTTATTTTTTAATTCTTGAATACCCTCAATAAAATCTTTTTTTCTAACCTTTGGTAAATCTCCAATATTAATCTCCAATAAATTACAATCCACGCGCTCTGCGATTTTTTCCTCTGCCATTTCTAAACTTATAAACAGAACATTTTTTCCTTGTTGTAAAGCTTTAGCGGCACAATCACACATAAAGAGACTCTTCCCGGCATTCACTGAAGCTAAAACGATAGATAAAGTCTTTTTAGGTAGACCACCAGAAGTTATTCGGTTGAATATATCCAACCCAAACGGTAGTTTGTCTTCTTTTGTATGATATTGATCATAACGCCTTTCAGCATCAACAAAAAAATCATGCCCCACAGAATTATCAAATGATATCCCTAGAGCATCCTGTAGAAGCCCCGGAATCGCTTCTTTTGTATACTTGGTATCCTTACCATCAAGAATGGAAATAGACTCTAGAACAGCCCCATACAGGGCTTGATCTTTGCAGAACTTTTCAGTCCTTTCAAGCAACCACGATGCGTTGGGTTCCTTAACGACCAAAGTATCTACTAACTCAACAGCCTTATCAAATTCCGACTGCTTCATGTCAGTACGATCATCAAGGTGAATTTTGAGGATTTGTTGTGTAGGCAGCTTGTTATATTTGTGGAAAAAACTTTCTATATCAGAGAAAATTACTTTATCGGATCGCTCAGAAAAATATTCAGGTTTTAAAAATGGTAATGTCTTTCTACAAAATTCTTCGTCATTGATTAAATTTGAAAGAATTATCGTTTCGATACGATCCGACATTAAATTCCACCTTTATACACTGCCTCATTTTTTTCAATCATTTCTTGCAGAATACGGATAATGGTATCACCCAAGAATGTATTAAATTCTTTTTCGTCATCCTCAGATACTTTAAAATCATTTGTAATATCTTTTTGGAATGTCATGTCGATTGTACCATCTTCATTTTCTTCATCTGCAAATTTCATTTCCGAAAAATAAAATCTACAGCCTTTAAATTTACCAGATACGATTTCTAACTCTGTATCTTCGCCTGCATCTGTTTTATGAAAATTTCCAGTTGCCTGAACTAGATGCTTAACTTTTTTTAGTGATTCTGACATTTTGTTTCCTTTTACTCTGCTGTTACTGATTCGATTTCAGTTTTGATTTCTTCGTCTGAGATTAATAGATTCTGCGATAGCTTGTATGTAGATTCGATATACTCATTGAATTTCTTGGACTTCAATAATGGTTGCCAAAATTCAGAACAATCGGTATCTTTTGCTCTCCATTTTTTAGCTTCAATTTCACCATCATCATTGACTCTAGAATACCAACCCATATTAGGTTTGACAACTAAGCCAGATTCTAACGCAATATCAAGCAATCCGGTATATCGTGAAAGACCACCTTCAAATTTAACCGTGATTGGAATTGCAGTTTTCTCTCTGACAAATCTTGATTTTTCGACCTTGATGGTGAAATTACTGCCTACCTGCTCAGTTCCTTCTTTTTCTTGAGATTTATTGATAATCCAAGCTGTATCAGAAGCAAGTAGGATACCTTGACCACCAGAAATGATAGGTTTAGGGAATAATTCTAGCGACATATACAGGTGCGCAACTTGTACTAATGGAATATCTTTTAATCGTAAGTATGGCGTAATTATTCGGTACATTGATTTTAGCATTCGTTGTCTCGTGAGGTCCGAAACAGATTTTTCATTCTCTGCATTTTCGACCTCTTTTTTACTGGCAATATTTCCTATACTGTCAATCATGATGAAAACTTTTTCACCACGCTCGATGCCTTTTAACTGCTTCACAATATCAAATGTCAACTCTTCAATATCTGTAATTGGAGTATGCAACACCCTAGAGGTATCAATACCCAAAGATGACATTGTATCTTTATTTGCACCAAATTCATTATCGTAGAAAATGAAAACTGAGTCTTTGTTCTTTTTCAAATATGCCGATGCTAGAATCATGCCATACATTGTTTTAAAATGCCGAGATAATCCACAAATTGTAGTAATACCAGATTTCAAACCACCATTAATACTTCCAGATAAAGCAATATTCATTGCAAAAATATCGGTCGAAGTTTCATCAATATTATTATATAATTTTGAATCACTAAGGGCAGAAGTTGCCTTGATAGTGCTATTTTTTCGTAACCGTTCAATCATTGATTCTGCCATTTAATTTCCTTTTTTACCAAAAACTTACACTGGATTTATACTTATTTCTAGACGCCTTTTCCATCTTTGCAAAAACTTTATCCACAGAATATTCTTTCGACATTTCATGATTTACGTCATAAACATTTACTTTATTCGCCACATTATCGAACATGGACATAGCACAATTAACAGAAGTATAAATTGCTTCATTAACGTCTTTATAAATCTTATCTAGGACGATAGAAATAAATTTTCGATTTTCTGCGGTATCCTCTTCGTCAGAAAAATCATCTAGCAAAATTGATATTGCTGGCTGATAAAGTTTCTTATCATTGTCGCCAAGATGAGTATGTACATCGACAATAGCCATTTTAGCACCGAAAACCGACCAGTTTTCGATATGATCTACTTTAGGTTCGTCTACTGCTTCAGCTTTTTCGGCTTTTTCGGCTTTTTTCTTTGCCATTATATTATCCTTTAAAAATTTGATTCGATAAGCTGGTAAGGAACATCGATAGAGTCGCATACCTTAGCTGTCGATTGTACCACAGAAGCGACATTTTTTACAAAAACATCTTGACTTTCGTAAGAAGATTTGGTATATATCAGGTTTGATATTTCAGAAGCTAACTTCAAAAGTGCCTGCTGATAGATCAGAAGTTGCTTAATGTCAGATTGTGTAAGTTTTTGTTTCATGATGAAATAGTGATTAGCAAAAGAACTCACTCAAATCTGACTTCTCTTCCAGTTGCCAACCTATTGCGTTAGTGATTGCTTCCAGTGGATTTAAGAACGCTTTTTCAAACTGAAGTTCTTTATCAATATATTTTTCCAATCCAAATTCGAGTGGCAAAGTTTTTGATGTTGGAAATGATATAACATTTTCCTTTATCGTGTTTGGAATTTTCAGATACACATATTTAATTTTATCGCCACTGCGTATTTTATCATACTTCGGGAATGAAGTAGTGAGATTGTTGTAATTTATAGAACCGCGCACATGAACAGGCACTCTGATCTTATATCCATTACCATCCATCCACTTTTCAATGTCATTTGTGCCGCGAGGGAATGCGATATCAGAAACTGGTAAAGAATAGAATCGATCTTTAACGGATGTCACAAATTCTCTTAAAGCAATCTCACCTTTATTAAAAATAATAGGCAAACAAGATTTTAATTCCGCACGAATAGCTTTTGGTGTGCTGGATTTAATAATATCCATACCCATGATTTTAAGTTTCGGAGGATGATACCTAACCAATTCTGCGCTATGGACTATCATGCAGTATCGTTTCTTTGAAGTCCAAATTGCCTTTTCGGAAACCGTATCGATTTTATAACTCATCAAATTTTCAAAACAATTACACAAATTGAAAATATGATCTGTTGATTCTTTAATAACAGTATCTTGTAATTTTAATGCAAGCTTTTCAAGAAACTCCACAATATTAATCGTGTCCGATTTATCTTTGCATAGCTTATTCACTATGCTATCAAAATTGATATAATTTGAATCGGTATCCGAATACGCCACATAATCAATATCATCAGTCTTCAATATTTTATTGAAATACTTATTTAGATGCAATTCTAAATGTCGATTACTGGCTTGCCCTGACAAAGTGATAGCCTCACCAATTGCCAAAATGTAATACCTAAAGCTGTTCTGAGTTATAGCGCCATATAAAGAATTATTCATTTATGTTCAAATAAGATCGTTAATCTTATCCCGCTTATTAAGCTGCTGTATATTCCTATACAGATCAGACTATATCATCATCCTAATAGGATGCCCTGCGCTTCCATTCACTTGAATGTACGATCTTTCGATCTAGTCGTTACACGCTTCCCATTTTGGGTTTGGCTCGGTATTGTCCGTTCTGGAGTTTCACCGAATTCACAGGGTTTTCAAAATTCGTTACCGAATCAAGCCTCACAAATTCTAAGGATTTTTATCGCCATCTGCTCATTATTTAAAGCAGAAATTTTACTTTCAAGATTATGCTTCGCACATAACAATTCTTCTACACTCATTTGCGAGAGATTCATCAATTTTCCTTATAAAAATCATATCTTCATTCCAAACTAACTCCGTAATTTTAATTACGAAGAAACCTATATCATTATAACACATATCTTTAAATTTTTCACAGAATTTTCTCTTCTGTAGCTTACCCATTTTGATTTTATCCGTAGCATTTTTTTTACTAATTTTTTTAAAATCCGGAAGAAGTTTATTAAATGTATCTACGGAATCAAAAACATAATTTTCAAAAACAACAGCATTTGCAGTGGTAGCCACAGAAGTATAAAATTTACTTGAATTAAATTCGGTTTTGGGTATTATTTTTGAAATTTTGGACGATACATCATAAACTAACATACTATTAGGATCGTTCATTTTGTTCAATCCATTCTGCATATCATCCAAATTTCTGTGAAGAATAAATCCATATGGTATTGGGCTACCATCTTTTATTCTTTTGGTTTCACCAGTATCAAAATTCTTATAAAATTTCATATCTGTGTATCTTTCTGATATTATATTCTTAAATTCGGGGGTTCTGCCTTTTATATAGTCTAATGGAATTTCACTTTCATAAAAATACGACACTTCCTTAGTTTGGATATTATACGCACTAACTTTTCCTCTCAGTCCGTTTTTATCTGCCATATTTTTCTTAGAACTTTCAGACCTAAGCAATCCAGTTTGAATTCCAACATATTCACCACTTAAATATCTCTCATCAGTATTAGAAATTAACATATAATCGGAATAATCATCTTTATTTTTTACCCAAACTTTACCGGAAAACATAATAGTCTTAAGGTTTTTAGCATAATCACTCATAGTATTTCCAGTATTAGAAATACTTATTTGCTCAGAAATATATTTTCTGGATAAAGAATATAAACTGCTTTTCTTAATATCGCCTTGTATGACTCGCTTCATTTGATTAAACGCAAACCACATAACTCCGCCATACGCCTTAGCAAGCATCCAATGGGCTAGATAATGTTCTCGGCAAGTTAAATATATCAAATTACTTAAATCATCAGTTCCACCGAAAGATTTTGGGTATATGTGATGTTTTTCTAATCCACTAAATTTAGCTTTTGGTTTATCTCTTTTTGGTAATAGAGATAAAAATCGAATATATCTGTCATAATGAAAAGTGTTAATTGGTAACATATGGTTCCTTGATTGAATAAGACTACCATACTATTTATCATTTATTAAATTATCACCTTACTTACAACTTACGCCGCGTTTCATTAGCTCTTCTTTAATGTCCTGATATTCTTGCTCTAATTTTAGCATTTCCTTTTTTACGACAGTTCTTTGAATCATCATATTTTCCATCAAAGATGGTAATATACCCTTTTTATCCTTTCGATAAAAAGTGCCGTTTGCCGCTACCGAACAATTGTTATCGAAAGCGTATTTAGATAGACCTTGCTCACACGAAAGAACGTCAACAACTTTTATAGGTTCGCTGTAATCAGAAACGTAAGTCTCTGGACTCATATTCCACTGCCTAATGATCGTTGGATAGAGGCTGGTTGCGTCAAAAGACACCATCCACCCATACATACCAGGAACTGGTTCTTTCACCCATGCGCCCTCAAACGAACCACCAGATGAATGTTTTTTAGGTGGAGGAACTATTTTCTTAGTTATCATATAATTGTAAATGAAAACATCCCAAGTTTTCACCGGGCCAAATACATCTGACATATTACATTTAGCCATATATGCAATAGATATAATCAATTCTAACAAACGCATTTTAGAATCAATCTTATTCACTAACTGAGAATCGATGGCGTTATATTTGATAAGTTGATGATAATGATTTACATAGCTATCATAAAAAGATTCACTTTCAATTTCTAATTTCGTTTCCCCCAACTCCAATTCAGAAATAAATCCTAAAGTATAAGATTCTCTGCTACCATAGGTAAATTTTCGATATAATTCCAAATAATCTAATTCAACAATACCATATATCTCATATGTCTGAATCTCTTGCCCGTTCATGCCTTTTTTTATTTTTTCTTTTACGATACCATGCGGAGATAACTTATTTACCCAATCATCACTGAGAACTCTGCGAATTCGATTTACCAAATATGGAGTATCGAATGTTAGTGTATTCCATCCAGAAAAAATATGAGGATAATTCTGCTGCCAAAAGCCAACAAAAGCTTTCAACATTTCGTTTTCAGATTTGTAATTATGATATTCAAAATTATCATCTAAATCTTTGATGTAATCTTTCCAGCCAAAAACATCGGTTTTTCCAGAAGTTTTATCAACCAAAGAAATCAACACAATTGGCACTTGAGCTTCCTGAACATCAGGAAAAGGGGTATTACCAGTCGGATCAATGACCTCAATGTCTATGATTGAAATTTTCATTTGGTTAACATCGTAATCAATCTTAGTCGGATATTTTTCAGCAATAAATTGATATTGATAATCTTCCATACCATGAACTTCAAACCCATTAACGTCCTTATACTTTTCTAGATATCCCTTTGCCTCATTGATATCAGCAAACTTTTTAGGCTCAAGAGGATCGCCATACAACGATTTCCATTCTGAATTTTTGTCCTTTGATTTAACGAACAAAGTCGGCTGAAACTTTACCTTACCAATTTCTTGCTTTCCGTTGTTTATTCCACGAAACAAAATATTATTTCCATACCTGCGAACGTCTGTATAAAAATCCATAATTCTCCAATAAAAAAAGACCTGTGATATTGTACCACAGGCCTTGTTATTTACCTAATTTTTAGGCTAGAACGATTTTGGCTCGTGGAGCCATTGTCGTGACGAATTTACCTTTGAATGGGCTACGAGCAAAAGACTCGACTTCAAAAGAACCAACCTTGCCCTTGATGCAAACACGAGAACCCTTTTCGACATTCCAACCACTACATGTAAACATTTTGATCAGCTTGTTAGAATCGGTCTTGACTGTAAAAATGTGTTTTGTGCCGAAAGCTGTATCGTAAGCAAAAGCTGACAAAACTTCACCAGAAACTTCGACTTTTTGACCAGCTTCTGCAATCGGAGCTTGATCAAAATCACCAGAGGAAACAACGAGAGATTTCAGGTAGAAATTGACACCGGCACAAATGTAACCAAGCATTTTACCTGGCGCATAGTCAAGAGAAACGATCTTAGAAAGATTTGTCCAAAACTCTTCGACACCAGCTTTAGGATGATTTTTCAAGAAAGCAATAGCAGCAACTGCATTCTTTTCATCTTGCTCATTAAAGCTAATCGTGTGCTCATTGAGTTTAGAAAACATGGGAGGAAAAAGGTGATCGTGGACATAAGAAGAAGTCGCAATAATCATTTCTTCTGAAGCAAGCTTACCTGACACAAACCCGTGTTGGCGAATTTGAGCAACAGCAAGAGTAACCATGTATTCAAGATCAGCAGTCAAAACAACACGACCACCACCCATGTAATCTGGGTCAATCAAAGATTGAGCATAAGAATTGATATCAAACAGCGATTCAGCATAAGCAGCAAGCTTTTCTGGATCACCATGACCGATGAAATCTTTCAGGCAAGTTTTACCAACTTCAAGAGTTTGCTCTTCTTTTTGAACCAAATAGGTGAAAATGCGACGAGAATTTTTCTTGTGGCAATGATCGCATTTCAGAGCATGGTCATCAGAAAATTCAACAGGTACTACCGAATTAGGAGCAGTTTTTGTCAAGACAGAAGTGGAACCTTCAATTGGCTCACGCTTACCAATGAAAGTCCAACCATCCAAAACAGGAGACTTACCATCAACAGACACCTTCAGAAACTCGATGAACTTAGGCTCATCGGCAGTACCGATGTTCTTGGAAAAAGGAAACATCACAAACATTTCGGTCGGAACGCAACCGAGTTTCGTGGCAGTCTTGTTCAGCTTTTCGATGTGGGCTTCCAAGAAGCTGAAGTTGTGAGAAGGAATTTCGTAGAAGTTTGACATTTTCAATTTCCGGTTTTGTTGCCGATGACTGAATTATAGCAGCAATTTTTATCAAAAACGAAACCAAGCACAAATATTTTTAAAAGTGTCTCATTCTGACAACCAACCATTGTAAGGGCTGTCGCGTTCAAGCTCTTCTTCAGTGTAGCCAGCAGGAACACTCTTATTTTTATTGGAGTGTTTAGCACACTTGGTGTTTTGAAACGGAAATTGTCTCAAATTTGAAACACCAGGTTTTGCATCACACAAATGACCCCACCAAGCAATGTGAGGCATTTCCCAACTTTCAGTTTCTTTGTGAACACTGTAATGTTCACACGACCTACATGATGGTAAAAATTTTGTACGCATTACACTAAACCTTGCAACAACAAATTAATATCTTTATCAGACATCCCAAGGTCTTTAGCTCTACCTATCACTTCTTTAAGTTTTTCTTTTCGTTCGTCTGCAATTTTATTTTTGGCTGCTAATGCAATATCTTCTTTTGATCCAGGAATGAGGACAATAGGACCATACACTAAAGAACCTTTCTGTACAAGCTCGACTTCTGTGACGCTACAATCTGACCCTTGTACATCATGTCCTTTACCTTTTCGCAATGCGGTTTCTTTTAATTCGCAGACAAAAAGAGGAAAAATTAACCCTCTACCCTCATTCAAATCAGTATTGGACCAAGCTACCCATGCAGTTTTATTCACAATCAAACTCCTAAATACAAACGAGCGTCTTCATCAGACAAGAAAAGATCATCGGTCACACAGTAGTAAGCGTGATCACCAGTGGTACGGTTCCACATATATTGCAAAACCTTACCAGAACGAGTCTTGAAAGGCAATTCAGTACCACCACAAGCAGGAACCCAAGAATCGTGTTTCATAATAAAATCCTACGAAGTTTATTGGAAGAACTGAATTATAACTCAGAATTCTACGGATTGCAACAAATATTCGTTCAACCACAAAGAAACTTTATTCATGTCGGAAGCACTGACAGACCACTCAGGGATTCCACCATCCAAGTTCAGACCATAACGAGAGTTACGTTCAAGCATGGTAGACACCAAATAAGAAGACACTTGTTGACCGTGAACCCAACCAATGTCAGGACGAACGAAACGGTTGTCATGAAAAACAACCAAAGGCTCAGAATAATTGTTTACTGCACCATTACCATACTTTTCACCGATTTCTACGATGCTAACATTGAAGATACCGACAGTGAGGACGTTTGCCATGATGATTCAATCCTAAAGTGTTTGCTGAAGACTGAATTGTATCATGCTTTACTCTTAGGTTATGATTTTTCCTTGAATATTTAAACAATTTGCAAAAAGTGTTGCGTCTTCGACACACTTAAAAAATCTTACGTTAGTCCAGTCATGAGGAAAATTTATAGAAACCAACATCACCGACTTCATATAATCATCAACGGACATTTTGAAAATCCACTGATTTGAGCAAACTTTTTCAAAGGACTTTAGCATTTTTGTATCTCCCTGAAATTGAAAAGAGGGCTTGCGCCCTCAATTATTTAGATCAGGTCAGTGCAATTTTTGGCACTGGATCATCGGGAAGAATCTCGATTGTCTTCATTTTCTTTGCCTCTAGTAAAATTCGTTCAAGGTATACAGTCAACATACCATTTACCAAAGATGCATTTTTGATAAATACATTATCAGCGATGGTGAACGACCTTGAAAATTTCCTCGATGCGATACCTTTGTAGATATATTGATTATCATCTGTAGTTGGCTGATCGCCCACGATAGTCAAGACGTTTTCTTTTGATGTAATAACAACATCTTTAATTGCGAAACCAGAAATTGCAAGTTCAATTGCAAAGTTAGTGTCATCAATTTTTTTGATGTTGTATGGGGGCCAATTTGGACTCCGATCACCGGATAAAGACAAACGATCAAGATCATTAAAAAATGACTCGAAACCAACCCAATTGCTGGGCATATATTGACGTGATATACTCATTTTATTTTCTCCTTTAAGGACGATTTAAATGGCATTGACCCCATAATGGGCATCAATGATTTGGAGAAATACTCCCCAAATTTTTATTACGCAGATTCTTGTAGAAACTGCGGTTTTTGCTCAACAGATTCTGCTTGTTGCTGTTTCCGTTGTAGCTGTGATTCTGCTTGTGATTTAATATTTCCAATCAAATCAACAACCTGAACATAAGGCATTTGACCCAATGCGTTCAAAGTGTTATTAATATCTTTTACTTCTAGCGACAAATTTAGTTTTTCATCCATACTTTACTCCATTATTTAGTGTTTACGATTTCCAATTGTGTATTTAGGGATACACGACCACTGCGATTTCTCAACGAACGATAAAATTTTAATTGTTGACATTGAAGACTTAAAGGCAATTTGCTCTAAATTTTTAACTTTGAGCAAACCCCAATCTTGCAATAACGACACGATCAAATTTCTTCGTCCAATATCTTCATCAGAAATGTCTGCAGATTTACCATCTAGCAGAAACATTTCCTTAAAGTGCATAATATAATATTTACCTCTTTTATGAAGTAAATTCACACTTTGGTATAACTTTTTATCTTTTATATTAGCTACACCAATTCTCGTTAATGACTCTTTGATTAAAAGAAAGTCATCTGGATTTTTTAATTCAACGGCAACTCCAATATTTAATTCATCATTCACCTGCCACCTCTGTTCATTTTATTTTTGATTTCTTGTAATTGTTCTTGTGTCAGAAGAGAAATATATTTCTCTGCCAACACATTATTTATACAAAAATATTCAGAAATAATTTGAACATTCGGATCGATTTCTTTTTTCATCCATGCACCAAATCTTTTACCCTTTGGAATGAAATTAAAAAGAAAATCATGTTGCAACTTTTTATCCAAGTTGAATTTTTTATTCATTTCATTAGCAGCAAAAATACAATCCTTCATGAACGATAAGCTTTTATTTATCATCCACGGTTCGTAATTTTTGCCATCATCTTCTGTCCAAACATTTTCTTTGGATGAGAATGACTTCACATAATCAAATGGACTCAATTGAATTCAATGCTGCCAGTCAGCATTTCCGTTAAGAAGGCGACATTGTTAATTTCCTGATCAGCAACTTGAGAGGCATAAATCTGATACTGGCTGATCAAAAGAATCAACTCTGGAATGCATTTTGGTTTAACCAATTGAACTGCAGTATCATAAAACATTCTGAAAAACTGAGCAGAATCGATGTCTGGATTGTTAGAAACCCATTTGCGCATGTCCATCCATTTTTTAGCCTTCAGTGAAGTTATCAACAATTTGAACGATGCCTCGTCCATGTTGACCAAAATACCAGAATCTATCCTACCAGACGCAGAATATTTTTGAAGCTCACTAAGGCACCTTCTGAAGTCTGGAAAGTGCTTTGAAACGACTTCGCTAACAACCTTTTTATCGTATTCTACATTTTCATTTTCGAGAATTTGTATGACACGTTTATAAAATTGATTCGCCAATTCTGGCCGTTCTTTAGCTGCAATCTTAAAATCAACGAACCCGCAACGAGAATGAATTGGCTCAATAATTCTTTTTGGAAAATTGCAGGTCAAAATAAAAGTGCAATTTGATGAATACTCTTCGATGAATGCTCGTAGTGCTACCGAAAAAATAGCACCAGCATGATCAAATTCATCCAAAATGATAACTTTTTTAGCATCACTAAAAGAAGTTGTGGACGCAAATTGCGTTATTTTTGTTCGTAGAACATCAACGCTACCTTCATTGGACGCATTGATTAAAATATAATCACAACCTACCTCTTCACACAATGCTCTAGCGGCAGAAGTTTTTCCTTGACCCGCACCACCAGAAAACAGCAGATTTGGAATCTTACCTTGCTTAACATATCCAAGCAAGGTAGATTTAATATGCTCTGGTAAAATTAAATCAGCAATCCTATTGGGTCTAAATTTTTCGCTCCAGACATACTGATTTTCTTTTTGGTATAACGCCATGATCAAACAAATTTTGAGTTAGCTTCAATCGCAATCCATACTTTTAGGTTAATGTCATTGTGCTTGAATTGGCTAATTTTCTTAGACGATACCTGCACCGTATAGCTGCCAGGATACAGCTTAACTAACTTATCTAACTTGAAATAAACTTCAAACTCGTTTCCTGTGTGTTCACCCAATTCCAATTCAAAATTGTTACTGGTCGGATTTTTGATATCAAACACTTTTGCGGTCAATGTCTTACCATCACCAATGATAGCTAGATCACCAACTGACAAAACATTCGCAGCCTTCTGCATCTTTTTTAAGCTATCTTCTGATAGGTCAAGGGTCACTTCTGGAGTAGGCATAACGAGAGTTTTATTAGGCACTGTTAGTAACGATGCATCAGCATAAACATATTTGATTTTATTTTTACCTTCGCTGACAGTGACATATTTTGTATCAAATGCAAAGTCTGGAGTAGAAAACAGTGAGATTACTCCAAGGAATTCGTTCATATTAAAGATACCAGCCTCTTGAGGAAAGTCTTCTGCGAATTCGATTTCAGCCATAATATCACGAGACACACTCATTGTCTGTTGAATTTTGCCTTTCTTAATCAAGAAATTGCTATTAATAGCAGCAAAATTCTTAGCGATATCCAGTGTTTGTTTAGAGATTAACATTATTTTCCTTCATTATTTAAATTTTCACCAAAAATTTCATCTACTTCATATAGAAAAAATACACAGCAAGCAGCATGAGCTAAATGGTGTAACCCGTCTTCAGCATCATATTTTTCGCCTCGTTTCCATGCCCATAAATGTCGTTGTAGGGCATCAAAATATCTTCGTTCACGATCTGACACAATCTGCCAATTATCTCTAGCATACTTAGATGCGCCAACCGTCAACACCTTAACCATTTCATGTAAAGCATGTGGCGGAATCAAACCATACTCTGGTTTACCTTGATCAAATTTTATACCTTTTGTCATTATTTCCTTAGATGCGTTAAAGACCTAACTGCCATTTTAGCACAGTTAGGTCTTTAAATGTTAGAATTTTTATTCTAGTTCTACGATATCTGAAACATCGACATCAAAAAGATCAGATAGTGTCACACGAGAAACCATCCGACCTGACTCATTGCGCCAACGATCAACTGTATCATCAAAATAGTAACCATCGTCTACGATACGAGAAGCCAATGTTTGCGAAAATGTTTTATATTCAGCTTCAGCTTCATCAAATTCGTCTTCGTCATACTCGTCTTCATCTTCGTCATAATCATCGACCACAGCACTTTCAGTAAAGTCCTTGTTTGTCAAATCACTGCGCCAGTTTTCGGCGGTAACTTCACCAACAACTTCATAGCGGCATGTGCGTCCTTTTGCATTGTTGTAATCGGATGGAATAGACACCACATCAGCAGGATTAATCTTAACCAAGACGCAACGGTCATCGTCCATGCGGCCAGAACCAAACTGAGATAGATAACTGCGACTGCAAAAATGCAAACCAGCTGAACATGTATTTGAACGAACATCGTCCACTTCAAAGCGAGGCATTGAGCACACTGCACCAACTGAGTTATCAAACGTAGAAGAATGAATATCTAGGTAATTGTTGCGGATTACCTTGTATGCAATAAAGCAACCATCTGTAGTAATTGGCAATTCTGCTTTTTCCAAGAACAAATAAAGCTCTTGAACGGCAACCTTGCTTGGGTTGTTATACAAATTCTTCAGGAAAGCAATCAATGGCTTAGAATCAAATCCCTGAGCCTGCATCTTGATGATCTTGTTAACAATAGTTTGCTCAAGCAAATAAGAAACATTGTTAATGTAGATAGAACCGACGCCATTTTTGATTTCCACGCGAAAATCTTTGGTATTTGAGTCACTGGCAAATGTGGCAACGACTGCCTTAACGTCAAGGGATTCTGCTTTTACAAAATCACCTTCAGCCACCAGTTTTGAAAATTCTGCAAAACGAGAGTCGCCACTATGGATGGTAACTCGATTGCCATTGCTCAAATTGATCAATGTTACTTGATCGTCCGTCATAAAAAAAGTATGTGTCATGATGATTCCTTATTTTCCGGTTAAATTAAGATAAGATTCTAGCGCAGTCATATCAACATCTCTGTTAACATACTTTAGCATAGGATATGTAGTATACAACGAATTCTTGATTTGGTCAAGTGTCATTGATGATTGTTGTGTCTTTGGTGCAACACCAAGGATGGTACAAATACGCAACAGCGTGTTATAAATTTTGGTTGAAATTTCAGAGTCTTTTGGTGCAGTAGACCTCGCAGTTTTTATCATTTGCTGTAGTTCATTCCATTTGCTATTTCCAGTTGTACAAATAGATGATGATTTTAGCCTATTGACAGCAAAAGAATAATCATAATCAATTTGGTTGATTAAATTGTAAGCATTGTGCTCTATGAAAAAAGCATCTGTGTTATGGGTTGCTACATAATTGTTAGCATATTCTTCAATGTCTACCACATTCTTTGGTAGGTCTGCCCCTTCTTTACGAGCAACAATATTAAGGCTAGAATCGTCTTTAAGTGCTTGCCACAATTTATAATGCAATGTTGACATACTGGAAGTTTTGAAACTGTCAGTGAATGAAACTGCAACATAAGGGTGTGACATGTCAGTAAGAGTGTTGTAATCTACACGTCCAAACGAGTTCTTACGAATTTCCCACATATCATAAGCTGGCTTAACTCGCTTTACTTTTACCTTAACTTCTTTTGGAGCCAATGCAAGCGAAGACGATAGAATAACAAGTCGCTGCAATTCTTCAGGGAATACGTTTTTATCAGAAATAAGAGCATATTTTCCTTTTAGATTATATTTGACTTTAGCGATGGTATTTTTGCTATCATTAATAACGATAACGATTCTACCAATAGCCGACATTGATAATTTAACGGTAAAATTATCAATCAAACCATGAGTTTTATCCATCATGATATTGAAAGACTTAAAGCAGGTTGATCGATTCGTCAAAGCATTGACTGAAGAAATACCATTAAAGATTTTAGGCTTGCATTCTTTTTCAAAGTTTTGTAACTTCAATTCATAGTTACGCAAATTTTCACGATTGACAATACCGAATGTATTAGGGCTTGCAATCTGCAGAATTTGCAAAATTCCACCATCGCTACCAAAAAATTTGTTGGCAGCAAGATAGACATTCTCACAAAACTGAAAACGATCTGTAGAGGGCGCTAAGATAGTGTCAATTTCCGCACGAACATCAGCAAAAACCTGACGCATTGTTTTGCGAATATTTTCAATCGTGTGGCGTGTGTATTGAATATCTTCCCGAGACAAAGATGTTTCCAAAGTACCAATCGGAAAATGAACACTTATAGATGTGCTCAACAACTTCATGAAATCTTCTTTTTCAAATTCATGTTTTACGTTGTCGGAAAAGCTGTATTCCCGTTGCGTAGTAATAAACTTAATCTGATTACCATACGAAACTGCGCCATGCAAATTCCAATTTTCCCCAGAAGCTACTGAGGTATTTTCTGGATAAGATGGCACATAATTGATTACATTCGGGCGAACCTTATAATTTGCATAAGCAACTTTGATCTTGTCAGTCCAAAGATAAAAACGATTTAGTGTCACTGGAATGATAACCTCAAGACCAGAAACATCATCCAAATCTTCACGAATCTTTGACAATGAAGGGACACCATTTTGGTCAATGAACACCAAGTATTCAGTCAGCACACCTTCAAATCGGCTGATGACAGTCCAGTTTGAAGTCACTGCTGCTGGTGATTTTGACCCAATACCATAAGCTCCAATGAACTCATTGGAATTTGCTTTTGTGGATTCACCATAAGTTGTCAGCAGAGAATAAACCTGATCTTCAGACAAACCTGGCCCATAATCACGAAAGCGAATTGTTGGATCGAGTGACGTTGGGCAAATCAAATCCCAAGGCTTGTATTGATTGCCATTCAAAGCATGTGCATCAGAGCAATTTGCTCCAATTTCAAACAGCACAGCAAGCTCTTTGTTGCTATACAATGAAGTAGACAACATCGAGAACAACTTTGTGCTGTTCTTTGAAATCCCGAATTGCACCTTGGATGCAATGTTGGAAGTGCTTGGGTTGCTATGCTGATTTAATTGCATTTTATTCGTCTAAAAGGTGTTTGGAAGAACTAGAGTATACCATGCTTTTTAGATCAATCTCAGACCACTGCAAAAAAACATCATTTAATTCTTCTGTGTAGCTAAAAACAGACACTTCTGGTTCAGGCAAAGAAAAGTTGACAGCATCAAAATCTTTAGTGCATCGAATAGAGTCATCGTCATACGTTATCATAGTAAACTTTATTAGTAGTGAAGTCTATATAGTACCACAAATTATTGCGTTATAGAAGTAAAATTGTTCTTTTTTTCAAATTTTAGGACAGCATCAAATTTATCAGAGATAATTTCACGATGTGAAACTACAAACACATTGTTGTTTTTCATACTATGAAATAAATTCACACATTGATCAAACCCTTCTGTGTCCATCGACGCATCAGCCACTTCATCAAGCACGATTAAATTAGCATTCACTGAATTTTTCATAGCAGCAATTGCTCTCCAAGTGAAAATTAAAGCTAGAGAAATCCGTGTTTTTTCTCCCTCGCTGAAAGAATCATATGTGAACTGATCACGATGTCTCGATTTAACGACCTCATTGAAATTTTCGTCTAAATTAAAATTCACAAAAAGGTCCAGCTTATTCAGATATTTGTTAACAAATTTGTTGATAGTTGGAATGTATTGCTTGATAATTTTAGATTTAATTCCGCTATCATGCAATAATACTTGCGCTGCCGATTGAAGCTGTTGAGTCTCTAGCAACTCTTTTTTTCGTTTAACCAAAGAAATAATTTTCTTGGCTGTAGATTTTAGCTTTGATTTGTCTGGCGTTTCTTTGGACAAATCATTCTCCAATCCCAAAAAATCACTATTGATTTTTTTAATCAGAAGAGAATTCCCATAAATTTTCTCATTTTTAAAATGAATCTGATTTTCGATTTGGATCGCCTCTTGCGTAAGATCACTCAAATTTTTATATGACTCGATCAACTCTACTTCCCTTGAGACACACAATGCTATTGTTTTGTCGCAGTTGTCTATGTTTTCTTGGATGGAAATCCGTAAAGTTTCTTTGTGTTCGTGGGGTAATTTTTGAGAGCAGGCATAACAAACCTCCGCCAAATTTTCTAACTCTGCAACATATTTATCGCGCTTAAATTCTATCGTTCTTTTTGTTTCCTTAGTTTTTTCATGTGCTTTTTGATACGATTTCATGGTATCAATTGATACCAATTTATTGCCCAAATAATCATCCAATGCTTCTTTTTCTTCTACTATCAATTTTGAAGCATCTACTATTGTCTGTTTTTCAGATTTAAGAGATGCAATTTTATTTTTTAGATCGTCTTTATGGGATTCAACATGACCTTCTATAACAGCAATAATTTCTTTCGCTGAAGCAATCTCAGCAGTCACCAATTTCAGCTCGTCTTTGACCTCTTTTACCTTGACCGCCAAATGCTTATTCATCACAGAAAACACTCTGATATCAAGCAAATCCTCAATGAATTCTCTACGATGTTCTGGTTTTAATTTCATAAAAGGAACAAACGCTGCTGTACCGATAATAACGACCTGAGTGAATGCCCGATAATTCATTTTAAGAATTTGCTGCTCAAGAATTTTTTGGTAATCTCTTGAGTCTGCATCCTGATTCAACAACTTTTCATTTTCATAAATTTCAAAAATTGTTGGCTTCATGCCTCGCTTAACAAGATAGGATTTACCGTTTGATGAGAATCCAACTTCTACCAAACACTTTTTACCGTTGATTGAATTTATCAAGTTCGGTTTATTGATGTTCCTATAGGGCTTTCCGTACAAACAAAAACACATACCATCTGGTAACAACTGTGATTTTCCAGAACCATTTTTACCAGTTACTAGGGTAGACTGATCTTTATTGACTTCGATTTTAATAGGTGAGTTCCCGACAGACATAAAATTCTGTGCCTGTATATATTCAAATTTTATCAAATTTTACTCCAATGTTGCGAGAGCTTCAACGTATAAAGACTTCATCATTGTTTTAAGTTTAACCTTGTCTCCATCAAAATTGAAGGCATCGATATAAAGATCAACCAAATCAATGGACGCCTCAGTTTCAATCTCATCATCAATCTCTACGTCATCTTCAATTAAATCTTCAACGATCTTAAAGTCTGCAGCACCAGAAGCATAAAAAGACGCGACCAGCATGTCAAACTGAATAATGTCGGTTTTATTGACAACAACTAATTTTACATATTTGTCCTTATACAAAGCCATATCAAAAGACTTCCAATAGCTGGAGTCTTTATCCTTATCATTATACTCTACTTTTCTAAACAAAGTGTCCTTATTTTGGACAAATTTATTTTTATATGTCTTAGTGTCAAAAACATGAAACCCTCTTGGGTCATTGTAATCTATCCACGTGAATTCGTAAGGGCATCCAAGGTAAGCAATGTTTCCGTAGTCACTTTTATGATGAAAATGTCCAGAGAAAACATGTTCATATTTTTCAAAAAGTGTGTGATCCATTCCATATTCACAAAGCTGCCCACGATACATTTCAAACTTTGCCAACTCAAGGTGTCCAATAACGATAGGTGATTTTGAAGTCCTTATTTTATCATATGACTCTGCTTGGTTGTCTTGGCAAATCCAAGGTAGAGCTAAAATCGATGTGCCATCAAAATCTATATCTTCTGGTGTTGAGTGGACGATAACATTTTTGTACGATGATAAAAACAGAGTCGGCGAATTGACGCTAAGAGTGTTTTTGTAAAGAGCATCGTGGTTTCCAATGATGCAATGAAAAATTATGTTGTTTTCTTGCATGTAATCGAAAACATCGCGCTTCCATTTATCGATGATAAAATGATTGCTGAATTTTCTTGTGTCGAAAACATCACCAGTTTGAAAAATCGTTGTCAATCCATTCTTTTTCATGTATGGAAATAGCAACTCTTTGAAAAACTTTATCTGATAGTCACACAGGATTGGGCTAGCATTTCTAACACCTACGTGGGTGTCCCCAAGCAAAATAATACGTGCCATAAATCACTCAAAAAATACTTCTAAACCACTAGGCTTTTTACCATCTTTTACTTCGATTGTTTTTACGTCAGAGACTTCAACCGATGCATGATAAAAATTATTATCTCTTAGGTAGCTCATGATATGCGATGAATATTGAATGCCATCTTCGTCATGCTCTTGGGTATCAAACAACTCACTAAGTGGCATATCGGCTATTAAAGCACCCTTAATCGCCTGCTGTCCATTCTCAATTTGTATTCTGCGAATGAAGGCATTCCACATGATTTGAGTGATGTAAGCAAAAGGATTTTCATAAGAACAATCAAATTTGTCAAGTCCTTTTAGACCAACTTCGATAGCATCACCAATCAAATCCTCACGATAGCTATAATTTATGAAATTAGGTCGGTATGCCAATCGTCTAGCAATCTCCATAACAACATGACCTAGATATCTGCTGATCGGTGCTTTTTCTTTTCCTTCTAGCGCCAACCTTTCATTTTCTTCTTTTCTAGCAATAAGGCTGTTTAAAAAGTCCTTATTATTTACATAATTTTTTGATGCCATTGAACCCCTTAATGTAAAACTTTTTTAGTATCGGTGTCGGTATCAATTTCATCCAAAGAAAATCTTTCTTTAAATTCGTCGGAATCTAAATTATATTTCATCGAATACAAATCAAGTAAGTTTCTCATTTCTTCAACAATTTCAGCGGTAACAACTTTAGGATTTTCACCATCTTCTACCCTAGCAAACCCCCTAGCATTTATTTTATTAAATTCTTCTTTAATGACATTTGAGCCATAAAATTTAATAAACATTTCTTTCAATGCGCCGATATAAATGATCTGGAATAAAGAAATATCAAATTCTACTTCGTCTACCCACGGAATCCAATTGGACAGCATAAAGCCATCTTGTTTGTTTTGCATCACAGAAGTTTTAGTAAGCATCGGATGCAATACTCTTATTTTTTCTTTGGTGTTGCTAATAACTTCGGCAAATAATGTTTCTCCAGATTGTAATTTAATACATACGAATGGGCTATTTGTCATTTTTCGATAACCAAATCAATAAGTTTGTAGGAAAAATCTTCTTTAGCATAAATGGCCAACCTTTCAATAAAATGATTATAAGTATGGTTCTTTTTAACTTTCGATTTCGTTAAATTATCACCAATGTCATATAGCTTAACTATATCTTTTCCTTTTGATTTTCTCAGACCTCTACCAATCGATTGTAAGACCCTAACCAAAGATTTTGTCGGAGCAGCAAAAACAATGTGATGCAGATTTTTAAAATTAACTCCAGTTGCTGAAGTTTGGCTAGATGCTACGATAACAAGATCATTCCTAGCTTCAATTTCTTCTCTATATTCCTCACGAATATCTACATCTACATGACCGTCAATAAAGTAAACTTTTTTATCTGGTGCTTTTTCTTTTATCAACTCAAATAATGTTTTACCGTGCTCAATTAAGTTAAAAAATACCAAAGTATTTTCTTTTGTAGAAGCAGCCAAATTTGAAATGAATTTATTTCTCTTTTCATGCGCAGTTAAAAATTTAATTTCTCTCTGATATGCAGTTTTCTTGTCTTTATCAAGGAATAACTTTAATGCTGCTTTGGTATTTACAGAGTAATCAAGCATTATAGCAGATATTTTGATTTCTGTCAAGTGCCCCTTATCAATCAAATCTCTTGATGATGATACTTTAGTTATTTTTCCAAATAACGCCTGAATCTGAAGTTTATTTGTCAAACTCTTATCCAAGGAACCAGTAAATCCAAGTCTAATATTTGCATCTGTGCATTTTTCCATAATATCAGTTATGGATTTGCCAGATGCCAGATGCACTTCGTCACAGATAACACATGAAAATTTATTGAAATATTCGGCTGGCATCTTTAACAGACTCTGCCAAGTAGAAATCGTAATAGATTTATTTGACTCTTTTTCTTTTCCAGAATGAATCTTGTGAATATTTGATTCTGCATCCCATCCGTTGTGGCTGGAGTAATCAGCAAAATCTGATGCCATTTGTTCGGTAAGCTGAACCGTAGGACAAATGATCAAAACCTTATATCCCAATGAAAGTGTATGTCTGGATATGCCGTAAATCATGAGACTTTTGCCAGAACCTGTTGCGCTAATGCATACTGCTCTTCGCTTCAATACTCCCAATTTAATAGCATCATACTGATAATCATATGGAGTTATCTTATTACCACCAGAATGAATGTCCAAAGAATCAACATAGTCGATAACATCTTGATCAGGTAGCACAGAAACATAAACTGGACTGCCAAACTCTGGATGATTTTTAAACGATAAGGTGTACTCTCTAGCCTGACAAAAATCTTCTAAAAGTGGCAGCAATCCGATGTGTAGCAATGATTTTTGAGGATTGAACATCCTGATCATACCATCCCATCGACCAAGCTTTACCAATGGATGATATTTGGCGTTGTTAGCCTCAAACTGAAAATGATCATTCAATTCGTACTTTATGTCAGTAGAGCATTCGACATAAAACCAGACTTCATTGAACTTTGTTATGGTAACATTGTCTGTCATTTTAGCCACCCATCATCATTTTGTTGTACTCTACCATCGTTTTTATGGTATAACCTCTGTTTTGGATTTCTTTGAGAATGTAGGTAAGACCTTCAACAAGACTCTTTAGGTACTCAACTTTGACCCATTCGTCACTAAGCATAGGATCAATTTCTGACATTGAATTGAATTCGGTCTGAGACATTTTCAGACCCTGATATTGGCCCCATCCTTGAGCATCAAGTTCTTCCCGAGTCATTTCGCCTCTGAAATATTTCTTTCTTAGGAATTTTAGCTTGTTGTAGGATGCTGTGGCTGCAATGAATTTTCTTTTGATCTGAAGATAGACCTCAAGATATTTTGAATGAAGCAGTGGTGTCTTCATTAGCTCTGACGGTAGCTTGGTTTCATCGATAGTGTTGTCTGCTTTCCACTCTGCAATGATGTCGTCAATGGTAAGTTTCATAATTTAGTCCTCAAGTCACGTTTGGTTGACTTCCTATTTAGTGTCCTATTTTAACCTGAAAAGCAGAATTCCTATGGAAAACACTAGAAACAGCAAAAAGGCGGCCTTACAGAAACTTACAAATGTTTACCGTTCATCGGCTAATCACTGCCGTTCATCGGGAAGTATGGTCAATTTGAAGAAAGTGCTTGACAAGAACCATAGAACCTGTTAAGCTCTCGCAGTCCCCTCTAATTAAGAGAATATATTTAGTCGTAAGTGATAAATTTTAATGGTTTCTAGAAATGATTTTAAATAAATTCTAAAACACCAGAATTACTGAGCGAAGCGAAGGCGAACGAAGTGAGCTAAGAAACCAATTAGAAACTTTTATATTTTTGGTGGTAATTGTGTTCAGAAATTGAACCAGAAATTCTAGTTTGCAAATGAGATTCTTAGCTCACTTCGTTCGCCTTCGCTTCGCTCAGTAATTCTGGTGTTTTAGAATTTATTTTACAAACATCAAGAATTTAGATTGGAATTATTTCAAACCAGTCAAAATTAAATGTTGCTGAACATTGGATATATTTCAACGAATCTTGATTTGAAACAAATTCAATACTTCCGATGCTAACAGGGAAAGCATCAATGAATCTTATTTGCATGGAGTCATTGATGGTCATCAAAGCATCAGAAACATACTCTCGTTGATTTCTTGCTTCTGTCATTTCCTTTAACCAATTAGTTATTTCAAAATGATTTCTCATTCTTGCATCTACTAAGAAATGGATTATCAAAGGATCATATCTAACTTTTGTTCCTATTTCCTGAAAATCCAGATGTGGTGTTGCTTGTTCTACAATGGAAACTGAAAGTCCAGGAAATGTAACACCTTGCAGAAAAAACATAGTGTTTGGAATTTTTGCAAAATCCATTTTGAATGCATGTTGTCCTAGAGCATCAAATGACACCGGTGAACCGTCATATGACAAAAGTTGACCAATTTGTTCTACATTACAAGTCATTCTTTTTCACTTTCTTTTTTTATTTCAGTTACACTTCCATCTTTTGTTTTCAAAACAGACGATACAGAATATGAACCCAGTAGGAATGCCATCCAAATTCCGAAAACATAGGAATACAAATCTGCAATTTTATCTGCTGGGATTTTCTGAGCAAAGTAAATAGCTATCCAGCTTGAAATTCCAATACCCCAGAAATTTCCAACTTTTGTTAATGACATTTTTTGGGTTTTAGAATCCAAAAACATATCAGCCCAATTTAATTTGTTATGTTTATCTTTGCTTGCTTTGTTTATTATATAAACGAAAAATAAAAAGAAACCAGCTAATATAATATTATTTAATATTCCTATATTATTTGTGAATATATCAATAATTGCTTTTAAGTATTCCATATTATCTATATCTATTAAATTCGTGTATATTTCTGTTTTTATTTGCTACTTGATACGCTCTTTGAACGTCAGAATTAAATCCATGATCTCTAGCAACAATGTGCTTTGAGCCATCTGGATGCTCAAAAACTCCCATGTTTTTAATTTGTCTATAATCATGTGGTGGTGCTCCAGTGTTCCCATGATAATCTTGAAATTTTTGAACCAATGGATGACTATCTATATGATCGAGTTGATGTTCTCTTCCTTCACTTTGAGTCCAATGTTTACCATTATTTCTATTATGAAATCTCTCCATAGATTCACAAAAATCTTTATGTGATATGCCCTCTGGATGAGACTTACATTTAGTCAGTTTTTTAAATTCTGGACCTTTAATATCTCTTGAATGCCCAACATGAGTCCAATTATGATGATCATGATCATGATCAACTAAAGGTGGAAATATTCCAGATTCTTTATTTGTAGTATATTCGTTTTTATCATCATGTTTAGTAAGAATTCTGTAATTTTTATTTGCCCAATGATCACCACCTTCAGCCTCATTTTGCATCTGACCTAAATTCTTACCATCATATGCTTTTTTATTGTGATGTTTGTCTAAAGTGGCGGTTATAGCTACTTTAGTTCCCGTTTTAAATGAAGCAGGTTTACCATCAATCACAGTGTGGTGTTCGTCTTTATGTTGTAGATATGCTCTCGATGATCCTTTTGGCATATTACCTTCAATACCAGTAGATTCTCCACGAGAAGTCAAATCTTTTATCTTTTTAGATAACTGAGTTTGTTTTGAAATGTTAGAATTTGTTGAAGTTACAACACTCTGCAATTCTGGGTGCAAATTTTCAACAATTACATTTTGCAGAAATTCTTTGAATGATAACATGACTTATTCCTTATTCTTTTTAATCATTTTAATTTTTACTCCAGATGCACCAAAACCAAGTTTAGATACTTCTACTTTATGACCGTGCTTTTCTGCCAGGTCTTTTACATAATCACTAAGTTCACTACCATCAAAACCTTTTTGGTAAACTTCCTGACTGCCTTTTTTAATTAACAAAGAACCTTTTTCATTTCCTGGTCTAGCATTTTTTGCACCATCAACATCACCTTTAAATTTTCTGGCGATGATATGAATATGTCCACCTTCTTTTGTTGTAGAAAATATGTGGTGCATAATATGATCCCTAGTCTCACGGTCAACAACATTAACTACGTTATGGCAAACTACCGCATGATGTGAATCTGTAGGAATATCTTCAGATTTAATATATGTCGGTTTAGATTTTCTTCTTTCTGGAAATGGTTCGTAATCTTCTACTTTATGCTTAGAATCTTTTCCACCAAGACCTTTTTTTAATGCTTCTGTCGTATGATCTAATCCAGCACCATAATTTAATACTCTTCCGTTATCTGGAATTTTATCTTTAAGTTCTGCTCCTGATTTTTCAAATGACCCGCCAGTTGTGGCAACTTGAGTTGTTGCTGAGCCTATTTGACCAGCTATTTTATGTTCTATAGCCTCAATTAAGAAATCGTATAAAGTTTTCATGTTAGGATAAATATAATAAGTTGTTTAATATTTATACTAAATGAAATCATTCAAAGAATACCTTGCAGAAATAAAAGAAAAGAAAATTGGTAAAGATATTGGTGGTTGTACTTACGTCCATAAAGACTACGAACACACATTTACCAAAAGATTTTGATTATGCCGCAGTAAAGCATGACAGAAAAACAAATTCAATGTCATTTATCAAATCGCATGATTTTGATACTGCTCCAGAACCGACAGTTGGTGACAGCGTTAAAGTCAATACAGATGGCACCACAAAGACCACCAAGGCGTTAAAAGACCCTTGGATATGGCATCATAAGCATCAGTGGGTTGGTGATGACTACAAGGGGTTTGACGTGGAGAAAAGCAAAAAAAGATCAGAAGCATGGAAACCTTTGGTTAAAAAAGGCGAATCTGCTTATATTGGTAAGAAAAGTTATTGGGAAAATAATATTGTACTAAATATTCCAAAGGATTAAAAATGAGATTCAAAGAATATATTCAGTTGTCAGAATCAACCAAAGATTTGCATAAAGCTATCGGCGAAAAAGAAACAAAACATCTACTAGATACCAAAGTTGATTCAAAAACACAGAAAATGCATGATAAAGTTTTTGGTAAAGGAAATCATCATATTGAGATTCCTTTTAAGAATGATATGCCAGATTCGGTTAAAGAGTACATTCATTCAAAGGGAGATAAAAGTCATGAAGATAATGAACATGTGATATTAAAATCAGGGAGAACTGTAAAGACGACAAAATATCTTGGACAAGCAAAAGCTCCACAACATATTGTTGATTCTTATGGTCATTATCATAGAAATAAATCAGAAGATGGAAATTCAAAACTTGTAATCAGCAGACACAAAGGCGAAGTAGCCTCTGCATCAACTGGCACTCATTGGGATTCTTGTGCAAAAGCGGTAAAAGATGGTTATGTTCCTGGTCCAGCATGGGAAGCAATGACTCATGAGTTGCATCATGGTACTATGTCTGCATTACATGTTCATAAGGACGCAAAACCAAACGAACATGGTGAATACGATTCTAAAGATATTTTAGGTAGAACTTTAATCAAAAAACATGTATCTGACGATGGTAATAATATTTCATATCATCGAGAGCAGAAAAAATATGGAGCATTTCCAGAAACTGCTAATGCTGCTGTAGATAAATTCACGAAACATCACTATCCAATTCACCATGAAGATGCTATACACACTAAGCACGAGGATTTATATGATGACGACAATACACCAGCAAAATATAATCATAATGCCACGGATGAAACCTTACATAAAGCATTAAAAACTGGGAATTCGTACCAAAAATTAGCGACCTTAGAGCATCCTAGTATAGCTGGTTCACATATCCATGCTGCATTAGATGATGAAGCTCCACTGGTTCGCAGATGGGCAGCAAAACATAAAAATGCTACGCCAGAGAATATAAGCAAAGCTCTAAAGGATTCTGATCAAATGGTTAAAATTGGTGCCATAAGTAACATACACGCAAATAGCGATAACATCAAAGAAGCATTAAAAAATGACACTCCAAGAGTAAGACATATTGCAGCGATGCATCCTAATGCATCAGATGAAAACATACATGATGCTCTTAAAAATAAAGATCACGAAACCGCATTATCTGCAGTGAGTCAAAAAAATTCAAAAATGGAACATTGGAAAGCTGCGCTAAATCATCCTAATCAGTCGATTCGTAGGACAGCCCAAGATAAAATAAATTGGCACGAAAAAATTGCTAATGAATCTTAGTATAAATAATAAAAACAACCACATCTTAAAGAGGTATATAAATGGCTAAATGGGTACGAGCAGGCGTTTTAGATAATGGCCTAAATGATATTAAAAATACAGCAACACAGATGTTGCTTTTGAGCACATACGCTGCTGGCGATTCATATGCGACTGTGGTTGCAAATAAATTGAACGCTGGTGTTACTATGGTTTCTGGTGATTTCAATATCACGTCTTCTGGAAATAATAGAGTTTTAACCGCAACTACCAATAATAAAAGTGGATTGGCAACAGCAACTTCAGCATCACCAGATTTACATATTGCATTTACCGATGGTTCTGCAAATGTTATTTGGGTTACTGATGAAACTTCAAACCAACCAATTACATCAGGAAATACCATTAACTTTCCTATTGCTAATATCACATATACTTCAAACCAACCAACTTAATTTTAGGATAATATATAATGAATGTGTTATTAATTAAAGACGGTAAAGTTGAAAACTGCATTTCTGCTGATTCAGTTGAGAGAGCACTTTTATTTTATCCAGATTATTTGTGTCTTGAACAAACTGGTTCTGAGAGTGTAGGATTTACTTACGCTGATGGTGTTTTCACTGCACCTGAACCACTCCCTATTATAACAAAAAAAGTCCTGACTCATCTAGAATTCAGAAGATTATTTACGATTGCAGAGCAAGAACTTTGTGATGAATTGGAAGTCACTTTTGAAACAAATGCTTTGCTGACTGCTGAACAAAAAAGAAGTCTGCGAACTGGATATAAGAATTTTTATGCTGCATCGGAAGTGCATCTTGAAGACCCAGCGATTCCGCCAATGCTTGGACTTTATGCTGCTTTAGGTCTTATTGGGGTAGATCGTCCAGCACAGATTTTAGCAGGGGTAGCACCATGATTGGTGGGGCTAGATTAAGACAGCATGTTGTAGAGTTTATCCGTGGTACAGGGGTTGTTACTGATGGCGTTGTTGATGCTACATCGTTGAATGGACCTTGGACTTGGGCGGTTCCTTATGGAGTCGCTGAAGCAACAATGGATGGTTGTAATTCTGGGTCTGGTGGGGGCGGAGGATACAATGTTGGAAACTCAATGGCTGGGGGCGGAGGTGGTGGTAGTGGTGCCTGTGTTACTGGATTTAAATTATGGCTAATACCTGGCAATAACGTAACTGTTACATTAACTGCTGGCGGTGGAGGTGGTGCTGCTGGTGCTGCTGGTGCCGCTTCTGGACAAACGACTATTACTGGTCTTGGCAATACTGTAATGACTCTTGCCTCGCAATATACAGTGAGTCCGGTTTCTGGTACATTTAAATTTCGTTTGAGTCAAGTTGGTAATGCTGGTACTTCTGGTGGCGGAGGAACTGGGGCTAATGCTGGTAATGACGATGCTTGGGCAGGAAGAATGGCTTCTGGGGCAGGGGGAGGAACAACTCAAGCATCTCCGACTGTTGGCTCTGGTGGTGGTTTTGCAGTTATATCAATGGGTAATGCTGGAGAATGGTTTGCTTCTGCAGGTGGTGGTGGTGGTGCATCCACTACAGTAACTGTAGCAGGGGCAAATGGTGGGTATAACGCACCACATGCATTTGTGCCGCAGTCAGTTATGTCCTCTACAGGAACAACAAACACGACTCAAAGTTTTGGTGGCGGTGGTGCCGGTGGTTACTCATTATTTGGTCGTCCTGGTAATGCTGGTAACGGCAATTCTCCAGCATCTGCTGGCACTGGATATGGTTACGGCGGTGGTGGTGGTGGTGGTAATGCTGCTGGTGGTGCTGGTGGTGATGCATACATAAGATTTACATACTGGAGTGCAGATTAAATGGCATTAACTCAAACACATGGTGGCTCTGCCACAATAGGGTCTACTGAATTCAGTATAGTTAGTGCATCAACAACATTAGCTAGTAACACAGTTTCTGGTATCTACCAAGCCTTCATTGATTTTAGCACATTAACTGCAACCGAATCATACGAAATTTTAATCAAAGAAAAAGCTACGGTTGGAGCTACTCAAAGAGTAATTCAACATATAGCAATTTCCGGTGTTCAATCTGAACCACTTTATGTTATACCAGCATTTGCATTATTATCTGGATGGGATATAACTCTTAGAAAAACTGCAGGCACTGACCGATCAATCGTTTGGTCTATCAGAGCACCAGAAGGCAGTGTTGGGCCTTCAATGGTTCCTAAGCAATATGTCGTTGAGTTTATTCGTGGTACAGGAATTGTCACAAATGGTGTTGCTGATGTTACATCACCTAATGGTCCTTGGTCTTGGATTGTGCCAGAGGGTGTTGCTGAACTTACTATAGACGGTTGCGGAGGCGGTGCTGGGGGTGGGTCTGGTGGTACTGGTAATATCTATAATGGAGGTGGAGGTGGAGGTGGCAGTGCTATGTCTATTATCGGTGCTAGGGCGTCTGCTAATCCATTATCTACGTTAACTGTAACTGTGGGAGTAGGGTCTAATGGTGCTGGTGGTGGTGCTTTCGCTGGGTCTGGTGGTAATACTACTATAACTGGGTTATTACCCTTAACTGCAATAGATGGAAGTTTACTACTGTATGGGGCGGCAACAGTGGGACCGGTAACAGGTGCTGCAACATTGGGGTCTGGTGGCGTGAGTGGTGGCGTGAGTGGTGGCGTACAAGCTACTGTTGGCGCTGCTGGTGCTATTGGTGGTGGTGGCGGCGTTGGCGGCGAGCTTGCTTTTACTGCAGCATTTGATGGTGTTACATGGAGTGCTTCTGGTGGTGGCGGTGGCGGCTCAAATTCTGTGGCATCTGTTGCTGGTAGTAATGGGGGTAACGCATCACAGGGAAATCGATGGGCACAAGCTTTTATGGGTACTGGTGCTGGCGGTGGCACAGGTTCAACTACAGGAACAAACTCTTATGGTGGTGGTGGTTGTGGTGCATTTTCATTATTTGGCAAAGGTGGTAAGGGCGGAAATGGTGGAGTAAATGGCGCTGCCGCTACTGGATATGGATCAGGCGGGGGTGGTGCAGGCGGTTCGGCTGTCGGTGGAAAAGGTGGTGATGGTTACGCTAGAATCTCTTACTGGAAAGCTGGATAATGTGGTTTTCGGTACTTCTACAAGGTGCAACTTCTGAACTACATGATGTATCTGTAGTTCAGCCATCCAGAGATATTTCTGCGGGTACTTGGATTGCTAATGTAAATAAATCTATTGAGTTTAGAGGGTATGCAGAAGTAACTGGCACGATTGACGGATTAACAGGAATAAAACCTGTTGGGACATTAGATACTGATATTTTAATTGCTGAAGTATCTGTATTCAATGGGGCGCCAATAGCTACTGAACCATCAATGTCGGCTGGGTGGACTTTGTTAAATGCTGTAGGAGAATCTTATTCTAACTTATCGACTTGGTTGGCTAGAGGTGATGTAGCCTCAATAGTATTATCGAGTATACCCTTTCAGGTAGGAATTTTAAGAATTACTGCATGGGCTAATGTTAATTTAACAAGCCCAATAAGAACATCCGCTATAGCTAATAGAACTAGCAATCCTGCAGGAGATTATTCTACACCATCTATAGACGTAAAAGCTGGTGATGCAGTTTATGCGATATGGTTTCAAGGACAAACTGGCACTGCTATGGGAGCACCGCCAATCGGATTTACTGACGTAGCATCCACCCCTATTAGCTACAGACTTACATCATCATATAAATTAAATGCAGTAGAGGGACCAACAGGATTATTATCTCATAATGCTAATGCCGATCAATCTTATAAACGCAGAATTTCGTCAACAATAGGATTAATACCAGCAACGGTAGATTTATGTACGGTGGTAGACGAACCAACAACACCATCGGATGCAGATTATATCAGTACTACCTTAGCAGGAACTACAGAATTAGCCTTACCTCATTTTATATATCCAGTAGGCTCAAACGTAGTTCTTAAAGTCAGAGGTTCTAGCCCTATCGGAAATAATTTAACGGTATCTTTAAAACAATCTGGCTCAGTTATTCCTGGGTGTATTTGGACACAAATTTTAACTACAACCGATACTACATACGAATTTGCTCTTGATGCTGGACAACGAGCAGCAATTACTGACCCTGCTTATAATCCAGTGTCTATAACATTAAATATAAATATATAAACAAAAGGAAATTTAAAATGGAAAAATCAACATCAACGGATATCGTAACCGCATCAGTAACTCGTGGTGCCAATCAATCAAATCAAATGGAAGCACATGGTCGTTATGTTGCCACTTGCTTAGACTCAGAAGGTAATCTAAAATGGGTCGAAGAGTTTGATAATCTGGTAACTACACAAGGAAAAGATTTCCTTTTGAATACTACCATGATTGCTGGCTCTGCAGGTACAGGTGCTCTTGCTTCAGTGAATATGTTTTTCAGAATGGGTTTCGTTAATTCAAACACCGCTGCTCTAGCTACATTCACATATGCAGTTCATGTATTTACTGAGATTGCTAACACGGTCATTGCTACACGTGGTTCTCCACAATTTTCAGCTTCAGCTTCTGGAGTTAAATCAACTTCTGCTGCAGTTAATGCAACGATTGCTGGTGCTGGTGGTACAATTTATGGAGTTTCATTGAATCTTCTTAATGCTGCTGCTGTAGGTAACTTAGGTGTAGTTTCTGATACTGCAACCGCAAATGCAATTTTGTATTCATATGGTTTGTTTGGTGCTGGTAAAGTTGTATCTTCTGGTGATCAGCTTAATGTAACTTACTCTACCACTCTAAGCTAATGTTTAAAGTTCATGATAGAGTAAAGGAAACTACCACCAGCATTTCAACTGGTGATATTGCTTTACTTGGTCCAGTAGTTCAATTTCAAAGTTTCTCCAATGCTTTTGTTGTTGGAGAAACTTTTTATTATGGTATCGTTTCTCAAGGTGGTACTCAATGGGAAATAGGATCAGGATATCTATCAAATTCTACTACATTGGTAAGAATGGCAGTTTTTGAAAGTAGTAATTCAAATGCTGCAGTAGATTTTATTGCTGGTGTAAAAGAAGTATTTTGTACATTACCAGCAAATGTGATCAATAAGTATAATAGCTCTGGTCAAATGTACCAAATTGCTATTGGCAATGCAATGCCTTAAAATTAAAAGGAAATAATAATGGCAAATCCAAATGTCGAGCCGATCTATTCTAAAGTTGGTGCAATCGGTCAGAGTTTTCTTCTGACAACAGCAGCAAATGATTACAATGGCGTAAGCCCATATAATAAATGCGTTTTCGTTGCTGATGCTAGTAACGGTGGATTCGTTCAACGTCTGCGGTTTAAAGCGCGTGGCAGTACGGGTGGTGCAACCGTGGCACGTATCTACATCAACCGTGGTACGGCAAACACAAACTTCAGCACAGGCACACCTGCAGCACCCACCGGTGTGGGGTCAAACTCCGGTGGGACGATGATTGCTGGTGCTTATTTCGCCACAGTCGTTGGTATCGGGCCTGATGATAGCCAAACACCCATCGGCACATACTCTGCCTCGGTGTCGGTAGCTTCAGGTGTAACAGGGTCAATCACTTGGACTCTACCTTCAATTGCCGGTGCTGAGTCGTATCGTGTTTATGTCACTACAGTGGGTGCTGCAACAGGCACAGCCCAATACTATTTCAGCAGCGCGACGACTACGTTCGTGCAAACTGCAATGCCCGAGACAGGCACGCTGGATGATCCGCTGACAGGCAGCCAATTCCTGTTTGGTGAGATTACATTAGCTTCGGTCACCTCCTCAACAACTGCTGCCACTGCTGAAATCGATTACCCACTTAACTTAGCCTTACCACCTGGGTATACCATTTATGTTGGGCTGTCTGCGACTGTGACCAGTGGTTGGCAGGTGTCTTGTATAGGTGGTTCATACTAAATGTATGACCTTTCCCATTTAACGGGTCGTGTTACTCAGCAGCATGTTTTTTCTGCGGCGGGTAGTTTCACTATAGACATTCCACGGTGGGCGAACGGGGTTAACCTTTATATGGTTGGTGCTGCTGGTGGCGGTGGCGGTGGCGGGTCAAACGTACTCGCTTCAGCCAAAGGTGGGGGCGGTGCCGGTGGCGGTGGCGGTAGGATTTTCTCTGTGCTGCCGTGCAAGATGCTGCTTAATGCTTCGCTGAGAATAACTGTAGGTGCTGGTGGTGCCGGTGGTGCTACGGGCGCCACAGGAGCTACTGCGGCTAATGGAAGTGCAGGCGGGTTAAGTACGGCTGAAATAGTGTGGGGTTCGGCAACAGTGAATCTAGGTAATGCGTCTAACGGCGGAGGTGGGGTAGGTGGTGGTGCTGCTGCTGGTAATGTAGGCTCTGCTGGAATCACTGTGCCCCCCACCCTGCACATCTGCGCGTATTCAACCAATGTAAGTGCTGCTACTGGTGGGTCTGCTGGTGTGATTGCTGGTGGTATCGGGAACAATAATGTTGGTGGTATCACTGCAGGTGGTGGTGGTGGAGCATCACTTGGAGCAAGTGCTGGTGCCAACTTCACTGGTGGTAACTGTAACTCCAGGTTTCAAGCATTGATACCTACACTAAGCGGAGGATACAACTCTGCTAAAAATGGACTAAATGGTTCATCTGTAATGACACCATTCCCATTCTCTATCGCTGGTAGTGGTGGTGCGACATCCTTTGATGGCACAGCAGGCAACGGAGGCTCTGGCGGCTTCGGCTGTGGTGGTGGTGGTGGCGGAGCAGGTATCGCCGGAGGCTCTGGTGGTCGTGGTGGTGATGGCTTAGTGATCGTGGGGTTCTGGTAATGTACGACTTCACATACTTGGTTGGTAGAGTCACACAGCAGACGGTGTTTAATGCTGCTGGTATTTACACTATCGATATTCCACGGTGGGCTAGGAATGCTTTCCTTTACATGGTTGGGCCGGGTGGCGGCGGTGGTGGTGGTGGTTCTAATACCTCAGTTAATGCCAAAGGTGGAGGTGGTGGTGGTGGTGGTGGTGGGCGCATAATGTCGATGCTACCTACAAATATGTTGTTAAATGCATCACTTCAACTTTTTGTTGGTGATGGCGGTAGAGGTGGTGTGACAGGTGCTGATGGTGCTACAGCTGGCAATGGAACGATGGCTAATTGGGCAACACATGCTTATATAACATGGGGTTCAACTCTCGTACATTGTGGCATTGGAAACGCTGGTGGTGGTGGTTTTGGTGGTGGTGCTGGTGCTGGTGCAGTAGGTACTGCAGGAACTACAACAGCCCCTACAATCCCTACAATCCTATACGCAAATAGTTTTAATGCTGTTGCTGGCGGTGCTGGTGGTGCTATCGGTGGTATGAATGGTACGTCTAACGCAACAGGCGTCACCGCTGGTGGTGCTGGTGGTGGCTCACTTGGTGCTAGTGCTGGGTCTAACTTTGCTGGTGGTCAGAGCAATTCTCCATTTCCCACGTTAATACCTTCACTACCTTTCGGTGTTGCTGGTGCTGCTGAACCGGGTGGGAACGGATCATCCATTTTTACCCCATTCCCACTCTCTCTCGCTGGGTCTGGCGGTGGCACATCATTCAACGGCAATGGAGGCAATGGAGGCAATGGAGCATTTGGATGCGGTGGCGGTGGCGGTGGCGCTGGACTCATAGGTGGTTCAGGTGGTCGTGGTGGTGATGGTCTAATTATTGTAGGATTTTGGTAATGTACGATTTATCACATATAGTAGGATCAGATAAAACGATCTTCAATTCTCCCGGTAATTATACCATTGACATCCCACGTTGGGCACAGGGCGCATGGGTCTATTGCCAAGGTGCTGGTGGTGGCGGTGGTGCTGGGTTCACTGCTGCACAGGGTGTTGTTAAAGGTGGTGGTGGCGGTGGCGGTGGCGGTGGTAGGGCCATCAACATAGTTCCATTAGCAATGCTCAGTTCTGCGATGTACGTTATTGTTGGTGCGGGTGGCACTGGAGGAATATCCGGTGGTGCTGCTGCAACTGCTGGTGGACTCTCCCGAATAGAAATCCCTACGACCATTTCCATTATTCAGAACACAACCGGAGGGGGTGCTGGTGGTGCCGGGTCTGCTGCTGCCGGGTCTGTTGGCGCTTCTGGAACTACAAACAACGTAAACATAGCCCAAACGATTGCCACAAACTTATCCAACGGCGGTGCAGGCGGTGCAGCGGGTGCTGTGACTGGCCAAGGCGGTACTGCTGGCAATGCAGCAATCGGCCAAGGCGGTGGCGGTGGAGGATCACTCGCTGCCGCATCTACTTCAGATTTTAGTGGCGGGCTTGTGTCGGCAACTTTCGCTGGAATGCTACCGATTAATTATGGCGGCGGCGCAATGACAAGCGGCAATGCTGGATCAACCCTCTGGACTCCATTCCCTTACTACTCAGCCGGATCAGGCGGTGGCACAGCATGGGCCACAGGCACCACAGCAGGCAACGGTGGCAACGGTGGTCAGTGCTGTGGCGGTGGCGGTGGCGGTGCTGGAGTCACTGGTGGTAACGGTGGTAACGGTGGTAACGGGCTTGTCATCATTTCATTTTTCTGAAAATTTTTCTAGGAACAAACATGAATATCTGTACTCTTGAAGGGGCATTCAACGGGGAAACCCCTGAATTTGAAAGTTTAGAGGATGCTAAAACATTCGTCATTAAACAATGTGATCAATGGGCTGCATATCTAAGAAGCAAAATTCTTAGTCCAATTTCTCCTTACGAGGCATCATCATGGTCATTAAAATTGGCTGAAGCAAAAGCATATCCAGAATGTCCTTCTCTTCAAATTGAAGCAACAACAAGAGGAATTACTTTAGAAGTTCTTAAAGATAAAGTTCTTGAAAAAGCAAGTCAATTATCATATCTAGAAGCAGTAATTGCTGGTAAAAATGGATGGCACAATGACAAAATAAAATCATTGACTACCTTAGAAGAAGTTATTGGATATGACTGGAGATTTGAGGTCCAATAATGTTAGGATTTAACTCATTATCATTTGGTGCTTTAGGTGATGTTTCATCTGCATCACTCATTGTCAGACCACTTTCTGATATATCTAAAGGAAATTGGGTTCCTAGTTCTGGTTCTACTCTTTCTGATATGATTAACGAATCTACTCCAAATGATTCAACCTACATTGCAACATCAACCGCAACATCAACAGAAATGTTATTACCTGCTTTTGTTTTTCCAATTGTAGGAATACCAGTTTTATCTGTAAGAGCATCAAGCCAATCAAATTCTACTTTGGGTGTTAAGTTAAAGCAAAATGATATATTTTTATCTGGATGCGTCTGGAGTCAAATTCTGGATGGTTTAAATACTACATATCAATTCGTTTTAAATGAATCGCAAATATCTACGATTCAAAATCCTACCACATATCCATTATCAATGGTAATTTCAATAGTATAAATATACATAACCGTTAACAAATAAAGAGATTAAAACATGACATTATATCAGGAAATCGTTGCTAAATGCACACCAGCGGAAATTGCTGCTGGAAATCATCACGTTGTCGCTGCCAAAGTAAATGTTGGCAGAGTGAAAACTATCAAGACACCTATTGCTGATGTTCAGGCATATCTGCAAACCAATGGTACTTGGTGGGCAATTAAAGCAGTTGCTGCTGACACAAATCATGCTGCTAATTTGGCTGCTGTTGCTGTCATGGACGTTGCAAATGCACGTTATGAAAATATCGATATGAGTTTGCCAATCGTTGCTCAAATGTTTGGTGGTCTTGTTGCTGCTAGTATTATTACTCAGGCTCAAGCAGACGAATTAATGGTAATGGGTTCAGTTCCTGATCCTGTTACATATCTACAATGCGGTGACGCAATCGAAAAGGGAGTCTAAGTCATGGCACTTAATTTTGGAACATCAACAGCATTGACTTTTACGTCAATGAACAGTTTAGCATCATCAACTACTGCTTATGCTGCTGCACAGGCTAGAGATACTAGCACTACGAATAACATCACTGACATTATGGTTTCTGTAAAAGTTACCGTAGGGGCTATTACTCCATCAAGTTCTACCAATGTTTATGTGTATGCTTATGGAGTAGAAGATTCTACTGGTTCTCCAACATACCCAGGTGGTGGTGCTACTGCTGAAGTTATTACTGGCGCTGATGCTGCAGTAACTATGTCAGCAACATCAAATAACCTGAAATTTCTAGGTTCTATCAATTGTCATACTGCATCGATTCAGTTTAAATCTGAACCAATGTCCTTAGTATCTGCTCTTGGTGTTCTACCACGCAAATGGGGTATCTTAGTTCAGAATCAAACTGGTGTCGCTTTAGCAGCTTCTGGAAACTCAGCTTCTACCACTGAAATTTACTACAACTAGACCTCTTTAGGGGGTTGAACCTCTAAGGGTCTAAGATGGCAGATAAAAATTTAATTCTCAATCAGGAATATACCAGCTTACCTCCTAATCCTGCAATTGATTGGAGTCATCCTTTAACACGAGGATTGACTGAGGTATTTATTCCAGCTATTACTACAACAAGTTTAATAGGTAAAAGAGTACCTACAAATATTTATAACGGAAAAAGCAATACTACTCCCAAAGGTAGAGGAATTACTCCTAATACTTCAGGATTACTTTATAATTCTTCTGGTTTATTTGGTGGAAAGACTGACGTAGCTTGGTTAATTATTGCAGTACAGAACGATACTAGCAGTGGGCAGTCTGTTGTCAGACACGATGGATGTTTAACAATGCTGCAGGGATTACAAATTGTTTCTTGGGCACCTAGTTTAGTTATAACAGGGTATTCTGGAGTTACTCAATACACCGTTAATACATATTGTGGACGAGGTTCTAATAGCGAAGGTACTTTACTTAATTGGGTAAATAAAGGTGCTAAAGCATCAACTACGTTTACTGTGCCATTAGCTGCAGGAAAAACAACATTTTGTTTAGGTCAATCGGAAAATAATATTGAATATGCAACGTCTTTTACTATAGTAGCAGTTTACATGTGGGCAGATAAACTGTCATCTATTCAGCAACTAAATTCTTTAGAATCAAATCCATTCCAGATATTCAAACCTCAACAAAAGTACATTTCCTATTCTCCTAAAACTCCTTGGAGTATGAGAGAATCAGAATTAAGAGGAACTGACTTAGTAATTCCTAGTGCTCAGATTATTACTACAATTTACAATAAAAATAACATAAAAGATGCTTCTTATGTGTGCGATTTTGAAAGTGGGGTGGAGTTAGTCAGTGGCAATCCTATATTATTTGGCACTGGTGGATCATCACAAACTACCGCCTCTGGAATTTCTGCTACAGCTTCGGGCACATATTTAAATAGAGTTGTTCTACCCAATACACAAGCAACTAAAATAGGTACTAATGATTTCACAGTGTTTATTAGATTTACTTTAAATTCTACATCTGGATATCTTGCTATAGGTAAATGGAAAACTGGTTTAGAACCAATAAATGATGAATGGTGTTTAGGTGCAAATAGTGGATTCACTACGTCTGAATTAAGATTCAATGTCTGTGTTGGTACTAATTCCTATGCAGCTACCACTACAGGAAGTTGGCAGGCAGGTCATGAATACACCTTTGTTGGGCGTAGAATAGGAACAACTTTAATTGTTAATCGATTTGATCATACCGATAAAATTTGGATTACTTCTTCATTTACTAATGCAGGTATTACAAATATCAATAGTAATACATCACAAAACCTTACTTTAGGCGAAGTGTCTATTGATCAGAATCTAGGTGCAAATACTACAACTTCATCGGTGATACTTTTTCGTAGATCAATAAGTGATACTGAAGTCAAATCATTATCCGATAACCCTTGGCAAATCTTTAAACCTGATTCTAAACTAATTTGGGGTAATAAATGAGTATATTTAAAATCCCAAGAACTAGCCAACCACAAGGTCCATGTGGTATAGATTGGAGTAATCCTATTACAAGAGGGTTGGTTGCTCTTTTATCTAATGGGTATGATGTTACAAATAATAAGCCAGTTGGCATCACAGGAAATATTAGAAGAGTTTCCAATAAAACTGGAATAGCATATAAACCAGCTGCTTCAGATTCTTCGATATGGGGATCATATCATAATATAGGTACAAGTAATTTAACAGATTTTTTGTTGTACACTAAGTTTAATATTGCTTATGGTACATATCAATATGGTTGTGGTACTTGGTCCGGGTCTTGTTGTATGGCTATGACTACTCCAGCTATATCTGGTAATTGGGGTATATATGAAGATGGTGATATGTATAGCTCTGGAGAAAATGCTCCAGCACTCAGAGGATTTTTAGTCCATTCTAGGGACGGAGTAAAAAGAAGACTTTATAGAGATGGCAATAAAGTGGCAGAAGTTGCTAATATTAATCAAAAAGGTGTTAATGGTGTTTGGACTCAAAACGATTTAAATCCAACTCCATTAGGATTCACAACAGATGCGGAAATAACTATATCAGGAAGATTCGCTAGAGCACTATCAGACGCAGAAGTCAAATCATTATCCGATAACCCTTGGCAGCTATTTAAACCTGTAGATGCTAATCCTCAATTTGAGATTTCAAAACCAAAGCAAATCATAGTCCCTAGTAATTATTTTACTCCTAGAAAATCTATGATGATGGGTACTTCGGTTCCTAAAATTAGTAGTTCTATCGTTATGCCTAGTAAGCAAATTATTAGGACTAGCCAACCGCAGAGTACAACTGAAGTAGATTTTAATAATAGACTTCTTAGAAATGGATTGCTTTTATATGTGCCAGCTATCGGAAATTATAATCTGTTTTCTACTGGGGATAAAGTTGTTGATGGAGTTACAAAATCTATAGTTTCTACTGTTGGTGGTATAGGCAAAAAATATCCTTACGGTAATTCTGGTGGGTCGATGGTTAAGTTGAAAGATATTGGGGCAGTTAACAACGTAACGTACTTTAGTGTTTTTGTTTTAGACGCATTCACTAACTGGAGTTCTACATTTTTCGATAGAAATGGATTGTTCGGAAATCAGCTTCACACAGATGGCTACAAGTATGATTGGAATGGAACTGATTATCAATATAATACAAATCTACCTTTAGAACTTAATAAAGTAATGGTATGCGCTCATTCAATATACCCTAACAAGGTTATTTTGTGTGTTAATGGTAAATCACACACAAGAACCGTTACAAATGGTCTTTTATCCCTATCTGCTGGTGTTTTGGCTGGAACCGATAAAATTATAGGGGGTGATCCGTTTATTGGGTCTAGAGAATTAAGTGGCACTCTCCTAATGGTCGGAGTAACCGTAGCATCATGGTCAGAGGCAGAACTTATTAGTTTTACTAAAAATCCTTGGCAGCTATTTAAACCAGTACAAAGATATACTGGAGTATCAACATGAGCACTCAGAAAATAATTAGGAGTTCTCAGCCGCAAGGTGCTGTTGGTATTGATTGGAGTAATCCGGTTACTAGAGGGTTAGTATCGGCAGTTACTGGAGATAGTCTAAAAGCGCATAGCGGAAGTGGTATTTTATCTGTTGGGAAATACGGATTTGAAATTGGTGGTACTGCACCATCCTATCAACCATTAAGAAAAATACCTACAAATGGTATAACATTATTTGCTATTATTAAATTTTCAGCAATTAATTTAGTTTCTTCTGCACAAGTAAGCTCAACAAATACTGGCAGCTACGGATTTGGGTTTAAAACCGATAGTGATAAGCTAAGAATATTGAATGCTTATTCTGAAAACAATAATATAGCAACTATTAGTTCAAATACACTCAATACAACGGATTATGTTGTTGCGTGTGCAACATATGATTTAGTTACTCAGAAAATTTATGAAAAAGGTATTTTAACTGGCTCAACAGCAAATACAAATGCAATGTGGCTTGGTGCTTCGCCATCTATTAAAATGGGTGCGAATTTTGCTTATGGTAGCTCAAGTTCATCTTCACCATTAATCGCAGTATGGGATAGAGCATTATCAGATGCAGAAATTAAATTAATATCAGATAACCCTTGGCAGCTATTTACTCCGATTGAAAAACCTATTTTCGTTGGTGCAGAAGCAACTGGTGTTGATGGTAAAGTTACTTGGGCAGAATTTAATACAGATGGTCCGATTAAGAATGTTTCTATATCTGAATCAATCGCTACCGATAATACTCAAGATAGCCAAGTAGTATTTCTAGGAACATCAACATCAAACTCAGTTTCAAATTCAACATCAGAAACTGCATCTGGTATTTTTGTTGTCTCTCAGGTTTCCAACTCGGTTTCCAACTCGGCTCTAGAAACTGGACAAGGTATTTTTGCGGTATCAGAAACTGGAAATTCTGTATCCACTGCAAATACTCAAGATAATCAATTAATAGCTCTAGGCTCTTCGACCTCAAACTCAGTTTCAAATTCAACATCAGAAACTGGCGTAGTTGTTCCATCTACGATTAATGTTAAAGTTTCGTGGATAGAGTTAGATACCGATGTAACGCCTACAAATGCAACATACAATGAAACCGTTTCTGATACTCTAAACGTAACTGAAACTGAAACTGTAGAAACGACATATCAAGTTTCACAAACATCAAACTCAGTTTCAAATTCAACCTTAGAAACCGTTGGTTTAGTATATACGGCAACCGAAACAGGAAATACAGTTTCAAATTCCACATCAGAAACTGTAGGATTGGCATATGCTGCAAGTGAAACAGGCAATACTGTATCGACAGCAAATACTCAATCTGGTTTAGCTGTATTTCTAGGAACATCGGCATCAAACTCAGTTTCAAATTCAACATCAGAAACTGCATCTGGTATTTTTGTTGTCTCTCAGGTTTCTAACTCGGTTTCAAACTCAACAACACAAACTGGTTCGGTAGTAATACCAGTTTCTGCATCAGGTAATACAGTTTCAAATTCTACTCTAGAAAGTTCAACTTTAGTAGCTGCTGCAGCATCAACAGGCAACACTGCATCGACAGCAACTTTAGAATCTGGTGCTGTTGTATCTACGAGTTCTTTATCAGTTGGCAGTGATATACAAACATCAACATCACAGAATTCCGTAGTCTCTCAGATTCAAATAACAGTCGCTGCAGCCTGTGTAGGCTCATCCGTATCCCAAGGCACTCCAGTGACACAAACGCATGTCACGGTGCATGTAAATGCCGTTGCCGCTGCTGTTTCTGCTGATTCTACAATCAAGCAGACTCATGTTACTCTAGCATCAAATTGTTCGGCCAATAACACTTCAGAGGGTGTGGGTATTATTTTGGGTCAGTCTTTGAATGTCCCAAATTCCAATGAATTAAACAATTCTTCTTCAGCCACGATCAGCCAGATTCAGCAAACCGTTGTTCTTGGTGATGTTGCAACTAAAACTTCTGGCACAGCAAATGTAACGCAGAATCAAATATTGCTTGGCACAAATTCTGTAGAGTCTAATGCGTCTGCAACTGCAGCAATAAAAATAGATCACAAACTTGCTGGCGCAAATGTGACTCAGACTGCATCTACGGATACGGCAGTAGTTAATCAAGCACATAATTTAGGCAGTGCAAATAGCAGCCAAACCAGTGCATCATCTGGTGCTGCTATCGTTATTTCGTATGCTCTGGTTACTTCTGATCCAGTTCAGACAGCGACAAATATTGTCGGTGCCATAACTCAGATTCAGAGATTAATCGGAACAAATGGGACTCAAGATAATGTAAATCCAACTCCAGCTATTACATTGTCTCTTTTCTATGAAGGTTCAAATGCCGATCAAACAAATTCTTGTAGTGTCGGCGCAATTATTATTGCGGCTCAAATTGGTACACCTAGAATTGGATTTTCTGCAGCAAAGCAAGTGACAAAACCATTAAAAGCAAAGCAAGTAACGCCTAATCTAAATATTAAGAATATAACACTAAATTTAAGAGCAACGAAAGCATCTTAAAAGCAAAGAAAGTTTAAAAATGCCTGTTACCAGAAAACGTGGAGACACTTATCCAGAACAATTTCAAATTATTGATACCGAATTGACGACTGGAATTAATATATCAGGATGCTCTGTTATATTGACGGTTGATCCTGCTCAATCTCCGACAACTGCAGATAATAATTTGTTCGCAATAAATGGAACTGTCACCGATGCCAGAACAGGAAAATGTGAGTTTGTTTTATCGCCAATCCAAGCCGATCAACAGCCAGGAACATATTGGTATGATATTCAGCTTATTGATGTTGCGAATAGAACTCGCACTGTAGTATTGGACAAATGGATTGTTGTCCAAGATATCGGAAAATAATCAAAAAGATTTTGGAGGATATTAGTCCAATGAAGATGGGTTGACGGAATCGTGTCACGCAGTGGCGTGAAATCTTCCTGCTTTAATCATCGAGTCCAAACTATCTTTTTGTTGTTTGATAGTGTTGAACATTTTCATAACCTGTTGATTTGCACCATTTCTAGAGGCAAACCATTTAGCTAACTTTTTGTTGTCTTGGTTGACTGTGTATTCTGTAGAGTTTGTCATGATTTAAATTGCACTCCATTCGATTTCATAACCTTCATCTTCACATTCTTTAATCCACTCTTCAAGTTCTTTGATGTGGCTATCTGCATAAAATGATTCTGTCACGTCTTGAGAATCTTCTTTACACCAAGCAATATAAACAGCTTTCGGATTAGTATTTTCCAGTGCAGCATCTGTTACTTTTGTAGGCGTCTGCCACAGACTAAATGCGCAAGTTTCTACCGCAATTTTTCCGGTTTTGTTAACTGTGACTTCACGTGTTGCTTCAAGTAAAAGATTCATGCTCATTTTAATTCTTTCGGTTGGTTTGTTTCTGTGTAAGACTGAATTGTATCATGAATTTTTGAGGTCGTGTGAACTTTTTTGAAAAGTGTTGTTTTTATGTCATTCCAAAACAAATGTCATAGTTCCACAGTTCCACACTTTATGATAGCCTTTTAGCTTCATTGCATCTGATTCTGACAGTTCTCCAGCATCGATTCTACTTTTCATAAATCCAGCCCTGTGCTGCCTTACCTGCATTCTTTCTGTGATATATGAATATGAAGGAGGGTTAACTTTTAACAATTTGAACCCGTTGTGAGAATAAACATCACCAAAACTAACAGTCATATCAGCATAGGAAATTATTGTACCTAAGTGGTCTTTCCTGAATTTGGAAAGTAGCCTTGAAAACCCACCGACAACTGATGTATTTTGTTTACATGCAAACCTAGATAATTCCCAATCATAGTTTTTATTGAATCTAGACTTACAAAAAGTCATCACCGCGACTATTTCCCCTTCAAACGAAAGACCATAGTCATACGATGAATTGTCGTTACCTTGTAAATGATTTTGATCTAAGAATGAACTTTTGATGTACTTTTCAAGATCAACGATTTTGCATTTTCTAGCAAATACTTTATTTTTATATATCCCAAGCTTAGATGCGATGACTGATTTTGTTATGTCTTTTTTTATTGTCCAAGAATCGCCAAAAATATGATATAGTTTAATGCCATTTTCTTTGGCTAAAGTTGTTTTATTCAGATGATAATTTCTATCTTTACCGCCAGCTTCTGAGTGAGAATATGTGCCGTTGTACTCAAATCCTATCGACCCATCACCACAAAGAATATCAATCTCTAGTCCACCTTCTAAAATCCTGTTTGATGAAGTTGTGACAACCCCTAGAGATTTTATATAATCTTCCATTTCTATTTCTGGAATAGATCGTTTATTGAATTTTCTTGGATATGAGTTTGATGCCTTAGCCTCTATTTCATGCTCTTTGAAAGCTAGCGCGACTGTGGCCTTAGAGCTTCCGATTTGGTCTGCAATTTCCTGAAATGTTTTTCCAGATTCGTATTCAGAAATTAGATATTCTTTATTCATTAATTTTATGGATATTGCAGCATCAGATTTTTTCATGTCAACCATAGTAAATCTATGATATATGCAATATATCCGTATAGTTAATTCTGATGCGCCTATCAGTTTGCCCATTCCTTCATATGACATTTTCTTATTAAATCTAAGGTCGTACATATACTCTTTATCTAATAATTTTAATTTTATTTCTTCTGGAAATCTTCCAAATTCTTTTGAGCATTTATCGGAGCAGAATTTGTTAAAAGATGCTTGGTACTCTTTATCATAAGAAACTGGTTCTCCACAATTTGGACACTTAGGGAAGGTTTCTTTGGTCCAATCATTGATGATAGTTAAGCATCGAATCTTTAGTGGCAGCTTTTTATAGAAATTGTCCATAAAAGAAGTTGCATCTTCAATTTTCTTTTTTGATTCTTTATTCAGAGATAGCTTTATCATATAGCTCTTATCTGAAATTTTTTCTACCAAGTCTAAGATTTCCTGATTATAATTTGCCATATGTTCCTTTTTAGATATTTAACATTATACCATATATTTAGCAAATATGAAATCTAACTTGGGTTGTAATGTTAAATAAATTTTAAGCAATAAAAAACCCGCCGAAGCGGGTCTTATGGAATCTTGACAACTTACATCAAGTAAATGGCGTAAGTTGCTGATTTGATTAGGAAAGATTCAAAATCTTGCTCAAACGAAAATAGGTATTTACACCAGAAGCTAGGGTATCTGACAATACACCAGTTGTGTTAGTTAGTGCCATAGGATGACCAGCAATAGCGTAACGAGTCTTGAAACCAATCTTTGGTTGGAAAGTTGTTGGATCAACAGCACGTAGCAATTGTAGTGGAACATATGGGCAATAAAAGGCACCAGCGTCGAATGGAGAAGTACCACGATAACCAACTAGCATAAACTGATTAGCATTATCACCGTTAGAGAGATATGGATCAATATATACCTTGAACTTACCATTTAGAGTACCAGCAAAAGTGGTAGAGGTATCGTCAACATTCAAACCAGCAGAAATGCCAGTCTTATAGTCTAGAGTACCAGTCATTGCTAATGCTGAAGCAACGTCAGCAGATACTAGCAAGAAATTACCACGACCTCTACGGGTTTGTTGGCCGATAAAATTGGCTTCACGTTCGATTTGGAACATTAGACCTTTGAAACGCTCAACTGACCAGCGACCATTTGCGTCTACGTCTAGGTCAAAAGTGCCAGCAGTAGTTGTATTTTGGCAACCAGTTTTAGCAGCTTTGTACACTGTACGGACAACTTCGCGGTTGATTTCAGCAGTGATTTCTGAAGAGAGAATGTTGCTCAATTCAGCTTCTGCGTCTAGACCATGCACTGCCTTCAAATCTTGTTGCAATTCGATTGAATAACCAGCTTTCAATGCACGAGAACTTGCAGTAACAGTCATCTTTTCGATTGAGAATGACATTTCAGCTGGGTCTTTAACTTCAGCAGAAGTTGGAGTAGTTGCAGTGTTGAAAGCTTCAACAGATGTAATACCTTTAGCAATAGTACCCAATGAAAATGGGTTTGTGCCAGCGTGAGTGCCAGTACCAGAGTAATCGGTGTCGGCTTCGTTGAACAATGCTTCTTCACGTGCTGTTGGAGCAGTCGTATTATCATTGCCACCGTAGCGAGTCTTCATAGCGAAGATCAAACCAGAAGGACCAGACATTGGTTGTACACCACAAATGTCATAAGCGATCAACTGTGGCATAGAACGACGAACTAGCCCAATTAGAATTGGGTCATAGTTAGCAGCTTGAGAGGCATAGTTACCAGCTTCTTGGAGCATTTGCTTTTCAGAAGCCATAGAAGCCTCTTGATTTTCAAGCATAACTGCCATCGTGCGCTTCTTGTGGAAAGACTCGATTGCTGGTAGATCAGGATGGTTTAGAACTGGGTTCCATTTTTCCATTAATTGTGATTCGGTTAACATATTATTTTCCTTTTATTGAAGAGGGAATCTATCCCTCGATTTTTAAAAACTTACTTTGAGAACTTTAGTGGGCCACTTAGAGTAGTAACATATTTGTTCATCATGTCGCTAGGAACAATGACTTCTTCTGTTACTTGTTCAAATGAACCTTTAGATTCTTCACCACCCTTGAAATAAGATTCGCGGATAGTTTTTACCTTACTTACATACTCTTCATCAGAGGCATATTCCAGACCTTCGCAGAGTGATGCAAACTTTTCTTTTTGCTTTAGAGTTAAACCTTTAGCTGCAGATTCAATAAGAGTAGATTTCTTCAACTCTACGAATCCTTCTGCTAATTGTTCGTTATCTTCATTGATAGCGACTAAGGCATCTTCTAACTCAGCAATTTGGTTTGCTTGCTCTTCTACCACGTCCAGTTTATCTTCTGGTACTTCAATATAATTCTCTGTAAAGAGAGTTTTCAATCCATCAATAAAATTAGTAACCATTTCTACCTTGATACCGCTTTCCAATGCTACATGATTGTCGCTCACCCACTGTTTTACAACAGAATCTAAAAACCCATCAATATTTTCGACTAATTCATTTTGCACTTGGGCAACAGCTTCTTCTACTTGCTCACTCACTTCTTCAGACAATTCTTCAATCTTTGCCTGAAATTCTTCTTCTAATTCAGCAACTCGTTGCTCAACTAAAATATTTACTGCAGACTCAAAAATTGTTTCTGCTTTTGATTTAAATTCTTCTGATAACTCTTCGCCATCAAATAAAACTGACATTGATTCACCGACAGTGACCTTATTTGGTTTTGATGGTAGAGATTGAGTATCAACCTGATTGGCTGAATTGGACGTATTTTGTGCAGCAGGAAACCCTTTGACCGAGCGTGCAGGAATATCTTTTTTTCCAAATCCAGCCTTCAACTTTGCATTCAAACCAGCATCATCTTGCTTGTCGCCAGAATTAGGTGGCTCTTTTAATTTACCACCAGCTTCTTTCTTTGAAGCACCAGCTTTTAGCATTTCATTTGATGCGTCTTCTTTTACAGCGATTTGATTCTTTTTGGTTTCTTTTGAGAAATCGGTGTCTTTTTCGTCATCATCCTCTTGATCATCGCCATCTTTTTCGTCATCAGTTTGGTCTTCTGAATCTTGATCCTCTTGATCTTCGTCTTCAGAATCTTTTTCATCGCCAGAAGTATCAACTTCACCAGAACCATCTTTGGCAAATTTAAATTTAGCTTCGTCTAATTCTTTTTTAGTTTGGCTGCTTTCTAGCAATGCCTTAATGCGTTCTTCTAAAGTCATTTAATTCTCCTATTATTAATATTTAGCATTTTCAATTCTTCACGTATTTCCATCAATTATTTTTGGTTAATGCGCAATGTATATTATTATTTATATTGCCCGTTAGCCAGATTCTTTAAGAAACTATTATACTTTTTAAGTAAAACAGATTCATCAATTTGTTTCTTTTGAATATCTACCATCAGTTGAACCCATTCGCCATTTTTCAAAACCCAATCTGCGTTTTCATAGATACCTTCAACAGTGCATCCATGTCCACTGGGATCACCAACAATATCAATAGCGGAAATAACGAAATCTTCCTGAACGTGATTTAATCCATTCAAAGCTTTAACTGAACCTAGACCCCTTGAAGATACTCCAAGTTTTACGCCAGCTTCCATCAAATTTCTAGCAATCTTACCCATTGGTGTTTCGATAATTTCGGCCTTACCGATAACTGCTTTTGTAGATTCGTTAAAATTTAATGATTTAATTACATGAGAAACACGTTCTAGATTGACTGTCGGATTTGGTGGATGACCCAATTCGGAAATTGCACGATTCTTACTTACAAATTCTTCATTATATTTGCCAACTGCTTTTCTCATTACAGATTCTGGATATAATCTACCATTTTTATTTGGGGTATCATATGAAAGAAATGGCCCTTCAATCATATACTTTTTTCCTGCTTTAGAATCTTCGATTAAGAAATCGACAGATTCATTTAGTTCTTGTAGTAATTTCATTTTAGCATCCTGCCTTATAAGCCTTGATAGTATTAACTCCACCGCCTGCAGAAGCTACTGCAGCTGTAAAATTTAAAACCCCATAGACATATGGTTTAGTAACTGGAATTTCTAACTGACTACCTGCAGTAATAGCTGTTGCAGCAGCAATATCAATCCAATGAATTCCATCGAGAGAACCTTGGGCTTTAACGGTTGTCGTTGCAGTGCCGTTTGAAACCACATGAATTAATCCACTAATGGAGTCAACGAAACTAAATGTAAATGGTGTTTGCTGTCCAGTTACGCCAGTGCCATAATTGTCAAGCAAAAGAGCAGTAGGCTTAATCAAACCAGTGTCTGTAGATGCAAAAACAATAGTAGAGCCAGTAGTTCCTGCTAAAGCAGTAGCTACAAAAGTATTACTTTGTCTAGGGTCAACAACTGTGAATGTGTCACCAACTGCTAGGTAATGTGGCGTTAATGTCGTCCATGTCCAATTACCAGCTGCATAGTTTGCGGCGCTAATTCCAACAGTTCGTTTTAATTGAATTAGTTTCATTTTATTTTCCTGCTAATTCTCTGTGATCTTTTGCCATCAGTTCTGATCTGACTGCTAGACCATCCTTACCTAAACTTCTCATATGTTTTGCATATTTGTCATGTTCATCAGCCAACTGAGAATGAGATTTTCCTGTTCTCTTACAATCAGCTTCATATTGAGAGGCTTGTGTTGGGTGAACAGCTTCTTTAACTTGACCATCAAAAAAAGTCTTGCCAATTTCCTGTGAATATTGATTCAAAACTTCTGCTGCTTTTTCAGAAAAGATGTCATTAAACATATCTGCTGCTGCTTCTTTGTCGCCTTGAACTAGGCTATTAACCATGTCTTCGATTTTGTTCATTTTTATTATCCTTTAAAATATTTATGCAAATCTACCAACAAAAGACCCTAGAGCATGTGCAGCTTTTTTTGGAGCATTTGTTATACTATTTTTAACGCTTGAAATTTTATTATCGATTTTTTGCTTCATAGCGTCAGTTCTTTGCATTCTGTCTCTTAGAGCAGAATTTGCATCAGAAGATTTTCTTTGAGCATTGGCTAATTTGTTTCCTAATTTGGCTGCTCTACCAGTTCTATATGCTTTCACCAAACCGTTAGATGCGGTTGATCTTGCTTTTGAATCTGCGTTTGAAAACTTATTCTGAGCTTTGTTAGTTGCATTAGCAGCTTTCCTATCGTTTCTTTTTGCTGAAGCATTTCCAATAAAATGAGCAGCGCCAGAAATAAACCCGCCAATCGATTCATCTAAGAATAATTCCGCAATATCTTCATACAATTCTTGATTTGGGTCAATTCCAGTGATACAATTGAATGCAGCTTCTTTGAGTGATGGTTGATGATAATTTTCGATAAAGTAATCTAATAGAATACTAGAAATTTCATCTGCATCAGCATCAGACATATTATTCTCAGAAACAACTTCTCCTGACATTTCTGACATATATTCGGCAAATAAATTTATTTTATATTCTAATTGTGCTTCGGTAATCATTTATTGTCCTTGTGTTGGTTGAGATTGTGGATTATTCGGATCAAAATCTGGTGGTGCATTAGGATCATCAAATTGACCCCCTTGAGCATTAGGATCACCACCCATCATTGAAGGGTCCATACCAGGAGGCATACCAGGAATTGTTGGTTGCGCCGTAGGATCACCCTTTTCCATTTCAATTTGTTCCTGCATTCTTTCCAACTCTTCATCATTAAAATGTAGAATGTGACGATTTACATACTCTTTACTGAAATATTTACCCAAGTATTGATCGGCTTGTTGCAATAGCCCTAATTTAGATGTTAATACTTCAATATCTTTTAGCTCAGAGAATGCATTATCTTTTTGGAATTCAAAATAAAGATTCTGACGAATTTCTTCCCATTCTAGGTTATTACAAATACCTTTTAGAATAAGTTGAGTTTTTAATGAGTCATAGAATATTCTAGAGAATTTTCGACGAAGGCGATCAATAAATTTTTGAAATTTAACTTCATCACGAGTTACCTCAGTTGACCTACCAATACTAAATCCAGTTTCTGGTTGCAGTCTAGACTTTGGAATATTAAGAGCTTCGTAAACTCGCTCTTTAAAATATTGTGTATCTTCAATACCATTATTCTGCATACCGGGCAATGTCTCGATCTTAGTTCCTTTAGATTCCCTTTGAGGAATAAAGAAATCTTCTAAGGTTGACATATACTTTTTATCTGCTGAAAGTTGGCCTGTTTCTCCATTATAAACAATTTTGTTTCGATATTGATTCATAATATCTTTAACGTATTGCTCTGCTTTGGCTTTAGGCAATGATCCAACGTCAATATAAAAAATTCTGCGTTCTGGTGCTCTAGCGATACGCTGAACAACCATAGCATCTTCCATCATCCTAAGTTGGTTGATAGGTCTGATACAATTGTGAACTACGATGCCATTTGCTATAAAATTATGCTCTTCATTTTCAACTTCAATATCATATACTTCAATATCATCTGCTCGTTTAATTTCTATGATATTTTCTGTATTTGGAAGTTTCTTTTTAGAAAGATATAATCTCCAAGCTATTGTTTCTCCAATTGGCTTGCTGTCTAATATTGTCAATCCCGCTTTTTGTATTACTTTGGTTATTTTTCCAGAACAGAAACCGATAGAGGTCCATAATTCTTTAATATCTTTTATTAAAAGTTCGTTTGCTAATCCTATAACATAAGACCATGTTTCATTATTAGTATCAACTTCGCTGCCATCTGCGTCCATCAAGCCTTGTATAAATGAAATTTTTATTTCATTAGAAGCTCTAAAAACCCATTCAGGAATTCTTTTTGTTTTTGCTCCACTGATAAATCCCATATTTTGTAATAATTCTACAGCATGAACATTATTACAAAAATAAGACATATATTGTGATTTGCGATTTTTACTGACGACTCTTTTACAATTTTCAAAATACTTTATTATTAATGAAGAATATTCTTCATTTAATTCAGGATATACGCCCTCAGAAAATCCAATTCTTTTTCCATCTTTTCTATCATTAATCCAACCATCACCAATCAAAAATCCGAATAATTTAGCAAAATCAACATCAACATTATTTGGTAAATTTGTGCCATACACATAATTACCAAATAATCTGCTTTCTAATTTTAATTCAAATCCAGAAATTTCTTTTAATAGTTCAGATGCCTTTTCTGCCATAATTGAGTTAATTGGCATATTTCCATAAACAAAAGTATATAACCTATGCTTGTTTATTCCAATTTTATCTGCTACTTCAAAAATTGTTTTTTTCTTACCTTTGTAATCAAAATTTATCCATTCGGTTGAATTAACAACCGAAGATACAATTTCTCTTTTTGATGCAGGAAAGTCGATGGTTTCACCATCCGTCGTTTCATTAATAGGCAAGTAAACTTGGTGTTTTGTCGCATCTAAATTTTCAGCATTTATATACTCAGATATTTTGGATTTATTGTCGAATACATATATTGGATGATCTGCTGTACAATTAATCGACGAATGCAATGTTCTAATAATGACCGTAGATTTTGTTCCATTGTTCCATTTTTCAGATACTTTTGTTAAACCGACTTTATTATTTTTTGTGTCAAAATAATAAAGTTCGTCGCCAATATTTAAATCTTCAATTTGCTTCCATCCATTAGAAGTTCTGATTCTAGTGCCTTTAGCTAAACACTTATTTAAATACCCAATAACTGTAGTTCCATTGGTATCAAAAATACCTGAAGGTGTATAAAGCACAGAATCTGTATTTAATTTAACCCCAGTTTGTACACTCTGATTATTATTTGTTTGTCCAACAGAATTACCACCTTTTCCGCTTAGAGCAAATCCTGCTTCGTTGTACAAAAAATACTCTTCAACCTTAGCAATTGAATCAATACCAAGGGCAGTCTTTTGTTTTTGAATCTCACGAACTTTTCTCAATTTCAAAGCTTCTAATGGTCGAAGTTCAACAATACCACGACTCAAATCTGCTTTATCTACTAAAACTTGGAAAGCAATTCTGCTATCTACATACCATTGCCTGAAAATATCAGATGAAATTTCATTATAATTAAGAAGTTTCAAAACTGTATCAAACTCTTCAGAGATAGTTTCTTTTAATTCATCAGAATATTCAGCATCTTCTTCAAACGAAATTTGAACTTGCTTTGATGCATTTTCGTGTGGAATTGCTTCATTAACAATATCTTGAATAGCAATATCAATTTCAGGATATTGAGATATTTGTCTATAGGTTTGAATAGCATTAAATTCAGATTGAACTGAACCAGAAGTGTCTAGATACACTCCATAGTAAAGAGAACCAAGTGATGATGCAGTATCTTGAGCACCATCATCATTTCTTGGTGGAGATAAAGGAGCAGAAATTTCCTGTGCCTTTTCGATCCTCTTTATTTCTAACCCAAATAAATTTAATGCCATCTAAAACCTTTAAATAATTTCATAATGTAATGTATTCACTATTATTTAGATAGCGCCACCGATACCACCAACAGGTGTGTTAATTCCGATAGAACCGCCAATTGCACCAGAAGATGTTTGAGCAGTCCAGTATGTGTATACGAAAGTAACTGGGAAAGATTCAATCTGTTGATTTTGGCTAAAATCTAACTGGATTTCGCCGATTTGAGTAGGCCAAGCATCAGCTAATGTGTAAGATTTAAGAGTGGCTCCGTTACGATCTAGCTGATGTACAGTTGCTGATGCGGTGTACAACATAGGGTTTGTGATACCAGTATTTTCTTTAACATCATTGATCTTGTTCATCCAAGATTCAAATGCATCACGAATTAGAAAATCGGTGTCGTTATAGACATTAATTGTCCAAGGCTGAAATGTGCGTTCGCCAGCCAATGGTACTTCGCGCCCACGATAATTTGCCATTGCGATACCTACAGATGACCCTGGTAATGTTGTTGCGTGGCACAGAAACTGATTTTTCCTCGCAGCATCTCCTGTACCGGAAACTACACTAGGAAAAGATAGTTCAACCCTAAAATTATTAGGTCTTGCACCACCTCCGATGAGCGAACTTTTGAAATCTAGAATAGACATTTACATTATCTCCTTATTTATCTCTATTAATTTTTATATTTAGTAGCATATGTTAATGGGAAATAATCCCCATTTGCATTTTATTAAGCTCCAACAACCGTGCTAAATGCTACACCAGTAGAAACTGCTACAAAAGATAGAGTAATAAAATTAATGCTCCGGGCTGGTTTACAAAGCACGGCTGCTCTAAATTCATTACGGTCAATAACATCAGAAGTATTATTTGTTTCATCGCAACGAACCATATAATCTGTGATACCACGACGACCTTGAACGTCACGCAGATAACTGTCTACTTTACTCTTGAAATCGCTACGTGTGAATGTATCATTAATTTCAAAGAGCTTGTATTTAGCCATTGTACTAATTGATTTCTCTAAGATATTAAACAAGCGACGGACATTGATACGATCAAATGCACTTGGTTTGCTTGTCATGGTACGATCACCATACAACATAACACCACCACCAGCTGGCAACACAACCACTGGATTAATGCCCTTTGGATAGATTACATCACGTTCAATTTGAGTAGGATTCCATGAAAGTTTTAGAACATTCTTGATACCACCGCGATCATAACCACCTGGGCTGAACCAAGGCTCAGAAATTAATTCCAAACGAGCAACAACGCCAGCAATATCTCCATTTAGAGGAACCCAACGATATTTGTTGTTGTATTTGTCAAACATATACTTCCAACCAGAATCCATTACTGCATATTGTGCATATTGATCTGAAACTGCAATTTCGATATTCTTGAAATTTACAATATCATTTGCGGTCTTTAGCAAACCAAATTTTGATGTGGCTAGATTTGAAGTAGACACATTATATGGAGACACGAAAGCCATAGCATCTTTGCGAGCATAAGCTACATTTTCGATGACGTGTTTAATAACATCTGGGCTAAACGCAGCACATGGGAAACACGCAATTTCATATTGATCGTTATTGGCTAGCAAAGAATATCCCTCTTTAACTTGACCATCAGTTACCGTAGTACCATCGGTTCCAGAAACTAATGAAGCTGGCTTTGAGAATGTAGACTTGAAAAGTTTGAATGACTTAGTGCCATTTGCTACTTCAGCGCCTCTAACGTCCCATGCTAGTTTATTTGCATCTACAGTTAGATCATATTCTAGAGCACCATCAGTTGGGCTTTTTAGCCAGTAGATATACTTTGAGTTGTTGTTAATAACGGTTTGGTAATAATTATCAGTGCCAAATGCATTTGATGCATCTGATACTTTTGATAGACCTTCATATACTTCCAAAACTTTATTTACAGTGCCAGAAATTTTTCCAGTAGTATCGATAACCATCACATGAAGTTCATCGTTTAGCGAAGCGTTAAATGCGGTTGCAGTTACTGAAGCAGTGCCATAATTGATACCACCAGAAACTTTTGTCATGCCCACAATAACACCGTCTGTGATACCATTTACTTGAGAACTCTCGCTATCATTTAGTTTTGGCACAAATAGTACAGCAATTTCTGAGTTTGAACCAGTAATAGTAAAGGCGATGTTGTCGCTGGCAGTATAGTTTTTGCCGCCATCTACAATGGTTATTGCTACTACTTTAGTAGCAGTATCACCAGAACCAAGAGTTGCGGTTGCGGTTGCGGTGCGACCAGTTCCAATATCAGCTGGAGCCGAAATTACTACGGTTGGAGCAACAGTATAACCAGCACCACCACTCTTAATGTTAATTTTAGTGATAACACCATTTTCAACTGTTGGAGTAAAATCAGCACCTGAACCAGCACCATTGAATTCTAAATACGTGCCTGTCGAATAGCCAGAACCGCCCTTAGTTACGTTAACAGCAGAAACTGAACCTCCAGTAGTAACTACTGAAAATACTGCGCCAGAGCCTACTGGCATCTGTGATTGTAGCCATCCAGACATTTTAGGCGATTGAGAAAATAGAGAAGCTAATGAAGTACCATATTTGCTAAAATTATTACTTGCATACGATGAAAAATTGACCCAATTGCCAGCATCAACAGCAACAACTGCGATAGAATTACCGATAGCCCCTGGCAGTCTTGATGCCCACAATCCATATGTGCCAAAAGCAAATTCCGTGCTCATGGATAGCTTATCTTCAAAATCTGTTTGAGATTTAAGGACGATTTCTTTTCCAACAGTAGGAATTTTTTGGGTAGCTGTCTGAGTGTCGGTAGCAGTAGCACGAACCACATACATAGCACCAGAATATTTCAAAAATTCAGCAGCAGTAAACCACTCTGGGTAATTAATATCATTTGGTGGACCAAAAACATCAGCTAGTTCAGCCTCGCTAGATAACAAATAAGGAACCCCAATAGGCCCATTGGTAAATCTGCCAGCAATACCACCTGTGGTACTAGAAACATTTGGTACAATCAGTGTTAGGTCTTTTTCTTTAATCTCTACGCCTGGTGATAACATAAACTCTCCTTAATAATCATTCAAAATTTGTAAAACACAACGAAACTACTCGCGTATGTTATATTTAGTCAAAAGAAAAACTCAAGGGCTTCTTTTGAATTAATATCCCTTGGGGTTTCTATAAAATCATTTGCTGCATTGGATATAAATCCAAATGGGGTCAATTCCTCTTCAATTGTTTCTAATTGTTTTGCATACATTTCTTGACGCATATCTTGATCGGTTAAATCTTTAAACCAAACCTGAGAGGCCAGCCAAGCAAATAATACTCCACACATAACCATATCATCATGAAATCCTTCATCTGCTTCATATGATCCAGTTGTAGATTGTACGAAAGTAGATAATTCTCGAATAAGCTGAAAATCATTAATTAAAAAGTTTTGCTTTTCAACCATGTCTTTTAAATTTGCACACCCAATTCTTTTTGTTTTTTTCGTTGTCCTAATACCAGGATAAGGGTCTGCGCCCCTTTTACCTAGAATTTCTCCCGATTTCGACCAAAACATATTTCCATATTCAAAATCATAATGTAATGACTCTGCGACCTGACCACCGATATCATTAATTTCCACTAATATATAGGCATCATTATATTGCTTAGCCATCGTGTGTATAATAGCGGCATACATCAATGGAGCAACTTCATTGTTAGAATATGATGCCGCTATGGTGTATGGTTGCTTGGTTACGTCGATTATTAAGAATGCAGACGCATCTAAATGTCTACCGCGAGATACGTCAACCGTCATGACATAATGATTTTCTGGTTTACTGAGAGTATAAAGTTTTAGACCTTGATATTTTTCTGTGAATATTTGGATTGGGGTTGAGTAGGATAGAGATGACATTGTATGTGGCGCTAGCAATTGCATCGCACTGCCATTAAAATTACAATCGCATTCTTGCGCTGTTTTTAATGGCCCTAATGCAGCTTTTTGTTCTTCATACCATTTTTGATCACGATCTGGGTGTTCGTACCACATCGATCTGATTGGAAAAAACCCATTTATGCCTTTTTCAGCATCACTCCAAATCTTATGGAAAAAATTGAAACCATTTGGGGTTGATGTCAAAATAAATTTAGCTTCTTTTGATGCTGATAATGTTGGGAAAACTGCCGTGAAAAATTCTTCAGCTTGAGTGTTGGGGATAAATGCTCCCTCATCCATCATGAGGATTCCAGAAATTGTCCGACCCCGAATTGCCGATTTTGATGTGGCAGCGCCGAAAATTTGAGAACCATTTTCTAAAACAATAGAGCCTCTATTCCAAGTTTTAATTCCTTGTTGTAAAAAAAGTGGCAATTCTTCATAACCAAATTTAATACGATCCATAATTTCAAATGCAGTGGCTTGTTTGTTAGCAAGTACAGCAGAAGTTTTTAGATCATTGAATAATCCGTACCATAAAATATATGCAGCAGATGTAGTAGTATTATGGTGCAACAAACCTTCAGCATAAAAAGTATGATCACCACCAACGGTTAAATCATACATATTTTCTAAACGATCAGTTTTTGTTACTGAGATTACCTTTTCTAAGCCATTTTCGCCTATAATAACATCATCAGGAAATAAATCTTGAACAAAAACTTCTGAATGGTCTTCTCTAAAAACAATGTGAGTATCCGCACACTCAAGACAACAATTATCAGTTTTTAATTGATAAACCTCATAAGGAATCGTTTTGTTGATATATTCAATATCAACCCACCCAGATTCAGTTTCAATCTCCCAATCATCTACATGAATTGTGTCAACGAATTTTCGTGTTCTCCTGTCAGAAATAGTATGCATTCAGATATGGTTCCTGTTTTATCTTTTTTATATTCGGTTTCCCAAACGGTCATCACTTCATAACCAAGAGATTTTAAGTAATCTAATTTATATTTATCCTTCTTCCAAATGGATTTAGCAGATTTTCCGTTGTATAATAAATCGTCTTTTTGATATTTTTTAGGGTTAGCGTGCCAATAATCTCCGTTAAATTCGATAATTTTTTTACCAAATAAAACATCACACACAAAATGGTGAATATTGTTCCTTATAATAAATTGTCTTGTTATATCAACCTTAGCTTTTAATTTTTCTGCAAATTCTGTTTCTACTTTTGAAACTTCTCCGCCTTTCCAAATCTTTTTTAAATTAATTTCGGCCTTTTCATCGTCCGTTTTTAAATCTAAAGTCGCTTGCCATTTATCTTGTCTTGCTTGCCAGATTTTTGTTCCTTCAACTTCTCCGTGTTTCTCAATACATTTTTCTAAAGAGAATGTCGATTGACGTTCAGATAACGCCTTTTTAGCATCTTCTAAAGACATTCCTTTTGCGATGTAATACTCAACATTTAACGTATTTGGGCCACTTTCAGGATTAGCTAGCATATTTTCTTTAGCTAATTTTCGACTTTGTTCTATTTGTTCTTCTGTGTGATATAAAGATTTTTTAGACCAAGGTGACAATTTTCCTCCGTGCTGGTATGCAGGGTTGTTTTCTCCTTTTACCCTGTCTCTTTGTCTTTGACTTTTAGATATTCCATATTCATCAGCATTTGTATTGTGTGCTGCTCGTAAATGACCGCCCAAGTCTTCTGCTCTATATCCACAAAATCTACACTCAATCCATTCGTATGAATTTTCTTCTGTGTATTTTTCGTGCGTTTCATTCACTCTACACTCCAAACATTTAATTCTTCCGTGACTAAAACTCTTATGAGTTTCTTTATCGCACTCACTGCAAAAAAGTCTAGATTTACACGGAATACATTTCTTGCAATTTAGGTGTGTTGCCTCAAATTCACACGAACACACCAAACAATTCTTTAAATACTTGCCACTCATAAAATTCTCCTAAAGTTAACTGGTAGATTATACCAGTCTTTTTGTTTTTTAAACTAACTTTAGTATTTAGTGTGCAACATTTTCCAAGTTGGCGAGATGCCATTGCGACAACTCTCCTATTATTATGATATGCTAGTATCATCTTTTTTTGATAATCATAAAGTTTCATCAGAACGGAGCCTTTATCTGGATGAATAACCCTAAAATAATTTTCGATAAAATATATCGGGTCTTTCATACACTTCTGAATCTCAATCATTTGTTCCATAGTATATTCAAATTTAATACCGCACGGTCTTAAATTTGGATTATTTTTAAATGCTATATGTTCATATTCTGCGTTAAGTTCACCCAATTCCATAATGCAATTCCTTTACCCTTCAACAATCATGCTATTCGCGTTCTTTGCATTCTCAGCATCCCGCAACATTCTAGTTATATCTGCCAATGATCCACTCATAATAATGTTATTTGTAGTCCCGCCATTAGAAATAGCAGCAACACCTTTACCACTTTTCATCTGTTTAACCTCTGCCTTATCCTTATGCTGCTGCACCAATTGGCGATTCATTTCAGATGCTGTTTTTAGCATCAAGGCTAAAGTCTCGATTGCCCTTGGTGCCTCTGATTCTGATGCTATCCTCATTGCAGTATTGACAGCTGCTTTGCTTATCTCAATAAATTCAATCTGATTTTTTCTAACATAAGCAGAATCCAATTCAGACTCTTCGCCTTTGTCTGATAGAGGATTTAATTCACCTTCTGGAATCATAATTGAGGTTGCAACAGGTGATTCTTCCACATTAAAAACATTATCTAAATTGCTCATTTTATAATTCCCAATTTTCTTTTATAGTATATACATCTTCTTTATTAGCATCAAAAGGAACCACTTCAGCAGTATATGTTTCATCAATTTGAGTTAACTTCTTAGTAGAAATATCAATAATAGTTCTTTTGATAACCTTGTCTGTAGAGAATATAGGTCCAAACAAATCTAATTTTGCTGTGAAATTAAAAGTTTGCACCACTGTTCTAAGAGTCTGTACTGATGAATCATAATTGTCATCCACTGACACGCTATCTAACTGAACTGGTATCGATTTCATCATACCAAGTTCTGGAAATTGTAGAATTTTTATTTCTAAAATTGGAGAGAAATATGGTAAGATTTGTTCAAGCATCCTAAGAGAATCCTCTTGATCTTTTGCAATTGTGTACATTTTTACTGTAACATCATAAGGAACAGGATTGAAAACCTTAGTCGATTTTTCTCCAATTTTCCCAGGAATGTATGAACCTTGAGTGCCAATTTTTCTGGTCGGGTCGAATTTATAATCAGTGACCTCAAATGCAATTCTAGGCATCGTCATTTTTACATGGGTAGACTCTAAATCTGGTTCAGAGGTTAATCTGGACAACCATTTATTTTTAGGTCCGTATGCAATAGGAACCCTTATGATTTTTGTGGTATTGCAATTTTCATCTTCTTCAGTTATTGTCATGCCAACGAAAACATTGCCAAAACCGGCAATAAACTTCTGAATGGATTTATTGTAAAACGCATTATCTTTAAATAAACTCATAATTACCTACTCGCAAATGGGTTAGATACTGAAAATTCCAATTGTGGAATTACATCTTCAAACTCTTGAGATTTGTCATATCCATCTTTACCAGAGGTGAAATCTGGAATTTCTGGCATATCTTGTAATAAAGTACCGCCATTTTCTTGGAGTATCATGAATCCAGATTCTTGAGTAATTTGATTATTAAGAACATCGTTTGTATTCAGGTCTTCGAGTCTATCAATCTCTTCTACGCCAGTATCAAAAGATTCTGATGCATATTGGAATGCTTCACATGATAGTTTGTATACATAATTCTTGCTTACTTCAAAGAATGGCGCATCATGATCAACAAATTTTATCTCAAAAATAAATTTTGTCATTGGGTCAAATATTAAATCGCCCTCTTGTGGTCTATTTTTGACCAGCATGAATTCGTTTTCTGACTTAATAACTTCTTTTTCCCATCTTGATTTTGATACCACGAGAGTATAGCTTGAGGCAATTTCAAGCCCAAATTTTCCATACATTTCATTGTCGCCTGAGAATCCAGTGTTCTCTTCCATATACATTTCAATCTCAATGGCAGTAGAAAACTTAGATGAAACATCTTCACCTAGAATTTGGTTTATAGCAAAAACTTCTCTAGGTAAGTACATATACGTCCTACCCATCACCTTGATAGATTCTGTCTTTATCTTTTCAAATAAAGACTGTTCTAGCGGAGAGTTTTTTATAAAATATTTGTTTATTAATGCTGTCATTGTTTATCCAATGAAAAGACCCAAAGGAACACCAGAACCAGATGCTTCTAATTCTAATTCTGCTAACTCTTGCATTGCTTCGTCATATGTGATCTGACCATTATATTGGATTCCTCCTGGCAATGTCATACCATTGTATTTTTTAAGATTCGTACCCCATAATCTTTTCACTTTGGCTGTAACATATCTCTTTAACCATCTGTCGTTATATACTTCCTGATATACTTCAGGGTCAAGCGTGAAATAAACTTCAAAAACAAACCATTGGCCTGCTTGCAATTCCCACGAAGAATCAAAAAATATCTTGTTTATTCTTCGATTGAATCTAAATGATTTCTCTTTTCTTAGAATAAAATCTAGATGCCCTAGATAATTCATGGTTGAATATAGATAATTTGCTGAACCAGCGGTTATGTTTCTTATTTCATTAGACATAATCTGATATTGAATATTGAATAAAATATCCTGACTCTGCAAAATGCCTGATGTATTAACTACTCTCAACACAGAAAATATATTATCTGGCAAATCGATATATCCTAAATCCATTGCTTCAAGTTTTACTGAAACAATATCGGTAGAAACTAGAGCATTAGTAATAGTTTGTCCAGATTTAAATACTACTCCGTAATTTCTTTGGGTGTAGATTATATTACCAATGATATCATAAATCTTAGCACTGCCACCTTCAGTAGTGGTAATTGTATCGCCGATAACAAACCCAATAGCATCTAACACCGTCACTGCTGTTGGCTTAACTTGGTATTTTATGTAATCTCTTTCGATACCATCATAGTGATATTCTTGATAATATTGTATAGCATCAGTGACAGCATCCTCTAGCTGCTCTGGCGTAATTTCAATGTTGATCACTCCACCACCAAGCTGTCGCAATGAGTAATCTACTAAATCTTGTCTTGATTGAATGTCCATAGTGTGTCCTTTTTAATATTTAGACGAAATCGAATACAACATCAGATTTCTTGCTTCTATAATAAATCATATAATCATAATTTGGCTCAAATATATTAAGCTTCAATAAACACTCTATATTATTACCTGATACATTAAACTCGCCGCCCCTAGTATAATCTTTTAATAAATCTACATCTTGTCCATTAATATTAAATGTGCTTGAATCTAAAGTCGAGTAGAATATATGGTGTTTAGATATTGTCGATCCAGATATATTATATGTGGATGCATCTAAGCCAATATATAAACTTCTATAAAATTCTGCTTCATTACCAGTTGCATTAACTGTAGAAGACTCCGCATTTAATTTTCTATTATGATAATCAGTAGAATTATTACCAGTTAGATTAATTGCATCTGGTGTTGCACTTAATACCCTATTTCGATACTCAGTAGAATTATTACCAGTTAGATTAAAATGTCCTGCTTGAGAGTTAATTACTTTTGATAGAAAGGCAGAAAACGCTGATCCGGTCGTTGTTATTAAACCTGACTCAAGGCTTACATATCTATGGTGAAGCGTTGTTAAATTGGCCCCGGCTACAGATATACTTGCAGACTCACAAACAAAAACCAAATCTTTTGATGTAGTTCGTAGAGATATTGAGAATACAGTAGAATCTAAGCTTAATACTGTATGTTTGCAGAGGTTGGTCGGTGCTCCAATTACATCAAATGAGCCTGCATCGATGGTAAATTTTACTGGAGTAATTAACTCTGCATCAGCACCAGAAATTAATATATTTCCAGCAGCAGAATTTAAAACATATCCTTTACATAACCAAGCAGCATTTCCAGTTTCAGTATAAGCAGTTGAGGCTAAGTTTAATATTTTCTGCTTGATTAAGGATGCCGATAATCCAGAAACAGAATACGCAGCAGAATCGTTTGATCTTAGATATGATTTTATTAACTCAGCATTTTGTCCATCAACAGATATATTCCATTGATTAAGATTTGATGATATAGACGCATAAATTAAATTGCCTGTTACTGAATAAGAAGCAGAATTTAATTTTGATACTAAATCGAATTTAGCTTGCTGTCCTGATACTGAGTAACTACCACTACCAAGATTCAGATAATATGATTTATAATTATATGTATTTGATCCTGTTAATGAAAATGAATCTGAATCAAAACTAGATATTGTGGCTTTACATATTAATGCTGAATATCCGGTTAATGAGTATGCTTCAGAATTAGATTGAATTACCTTACTATGATATAAACTTGCAGTATTTCCGGTTTCTGAATAAGCAGTTGATGCTAAGGTTAATAGCGATATCTTAGTAAGAGTTGCGTCATATCCAACAATATCAAATGCGGCAGAATCATATGAATTAGGTATAGCCTTTAATAATGCTGCTGGCGGTCCATTTAATATAAATGAGGCAGAACTGCAGTTCATTTGCCTAGTTGCAATTAAGCTAACTGGCTGTCCTGTCTCTGAATAAGCAGTTGAGGCTAAGGTTAGTAATGATTGCTTATTGAAATTCGTTTGATATCCAACAATACTAACTGTCGCTGAATCGCTTTGTATTAATTTTGCTTTAAGTAAATTAGCTGGCTGGCCTGTTTCAGAATAAGAAGTAGAATCTGATTTTAGTAATGACTGCTTAGTAAGAGCACAAGAATACCCTTCAATGTCAAACTGAGCAGATTCATACGCACTTGGAGTAGTTTTTAATAATGTCGCAGGAAATCCTGCCAATACAAATATGGCAGGATTTCCTTGTATTTCCTTAGTTAAAATGAAACTAGCAGACTGTCCTGTTAATGTAAAATTTGAAGACTGAGAATTAAAATTCCTTTGATATCCTATTGTCGCTGAATTTCCAGTTTCTGAATAGGCAGTCGATGCTAGGTTTATTTGCCTTGCTGCAGTCTGAGTGACAGAATTTCCAGTTAATGAAAATGTGCCAGAATCAAGATTAAGATAATATGCTTTTAATAACCACCCAACAGCACCAGAAACTGCGAATGAGTTTGATCCTAGATTTAAATATTTCTGTACTGTTAGGTAAGATACTGAACCAGATTCTACAAACGATGCAGAAGCAGCATTTAATGGATATTGCCTAGTTAATGTCGCTAATGATCCAGAGTAAGTAAATGCAGCAGAATTTAGATTTACTGTGGAATATTTTATTAGGGTTGCAGATGATCCAGTTTCTGAGAATGAATCAACACCTAGATTTAAATATTTCTGTCTGGTTAAAGTTGCTGCTGATCCTGAGTATGTAAAACTGGATGAATTTAAATTAACAATTGTAGTTTTGATTAAATTGGCTAATGATCCAGTTTCAGAAAATGTGGCAGATTCTCCGTTTACATAATATTGCTTGGTTAAAGTTGCAGATGATCCAGTTTCAATAAACGAACTGGAGTTTAAATTGATGTTTGCGTCTTTTATTAATGTGGCAGAATTGCCAGATATAACAAATGAATCAGAAGCAGAATTTAAATATTTCTGCCTTGTTAAAGTTGCTGCCGATCCAGTTTCTGAGAATACTGCAGAATTTAAATCAACAATCGTAGACTTAGCTAATGTCGCCGATGATCCAGTTTCAGAGAATGTAGCAGAATCGAGCGAAACTGTTTTTGCTTGGTATAAAGAAGATGCAGCACCAGAAACGACAAAAGAATCTGCTGCCAGATTCAGTGTTTTTGATTTTACTAAGGTTGCATTGGCACCAGAAACGGCAAAACTAGAAGAATCTAACGATAATTCATATTGTATTAATGGTGTCCCTGATAAGGGTCTTGACGTTAATGGGTAAAAACCTAGCATTTATTTTGTAGTTTTGGTTTTCGCCCGTTAAGTTTACATGATTAAATATTTATGCTAAATGATTATAACCCGAGTTCGGCCATTAGCTCTGGAACTGTATGAGGGCAATTGTTATAAGCAGAGAAATCATAATTCTCTGATGCTGTTGCTTTTCTTACATAGT
>JFJP01036988.1_pt1 | contig 94263 bp, 73 predicted proteins | sample 431651 | NCBI WGS metagenome assembly JFJP01 (sample SAMN02602958, study PRJNA72255) | Microbial mat metagenome, whole genome shotgun sequencing project. | biome: fresh water; feature: sink hole; material: water; isolation source: purple microbial (photo- and chemosynthetic) mats found in...
TCCACCATCCCGGGGGCTATGTTTGTGACCTTTATACCATGTTTCAGGAGGTCTATCCGCATTGCCCTGGAGAGGGCATCAACAGCATGTTTTGTGGCACAGTACACCGCCCCGTTCTCATAGACATCCTTGCCTGCAATGGAGGCAATATTAATAATATGCCCGGAGCCCCTCTCAACCATTCCTGGAGAGACGGCCCGCGTGACATAGAGCAGGCCCCTGACGTTGGTGTCAATCATCCGGTCCCAGTCGTCCGTGTCGCCCTTGTCAATCGGACCTAATCCTGCAGCCAGACCTGCATTGTTGACGAGGAGATCAATCTTCTTCCAATCTTCAGGGAGGTTGTCAAGACTACTGTCTACCTCACTCTTCTGCCTGACGTCAAAACAGAGGGAGAGGACCTCAGTGCTGTAACTGCTGATAAGATGTGCAGAGAGTTCATCAAGACGCTCCTGTCTTCTCCCCGTAATAATGATACGATATGATGCATCTGCAAATTTCATGGCTGTTGCCTCGCCAATGCCTGAGGTTGCGCCTGTGATAAGTACTGTCTTTCTCATGGGTTATCCGTTTCAGGGGGGTAAATGTAAACAATAATAAGGGTATCTTTGGCGCACAAATGCAAAATGATGCCTGAAAAAAATCAACATAAGGGAGCCCCCAGGGAGCAGGTTGAGGCGATGTTCGATTCCATCTCGGGGCATTATGACAGGCTTAACCGCATCCTGTCTATGGGCACTGACAGGCGATGGAGAAGAAGGGCGGTTGACCTGGTAAAACTCCATATAAGCCCAGGGACCATTCTTGATGTGGCCACCGGAACAGGTGACATGGCCCTGGAGTCACTGAGGCTGGAGCCCCGTAAGGTGACCGGGATAGATATCAGCAGCAGAATGCTCGACGAGGGAAGACAAAAGGTTGTGCGCCTTGGACTGGATGAAAAGATAGAGCTGCTCAAAGGAGACTCGCAGGCAATAGAATTCAGTGACGGATCATTTGACCTGGCCATGTCAGCATTCGGCGTCCGTAATTTTGAAGATACTGTCACCGGCCTCCGCGAGATGTGCAGGGTGCTGAGAAAGGGAGGAATGATAATGGTGCTTGAGTTTTCCCGACCTTCATGGTTCCCGTTAAAACAGATTTACGGAATCTATTTCAGACACATTCTCCCACGAATTGGGAAGAAGGTGTCAGGTGACCCTGATGCGTACACCTACCTGCCTGATTCGGTGATGTCCTTCCCCGACAATGAAAAGTTCCTGCAACTGATGCTCCGTGCAGGTTTCAGCGAGGTGAAACAACAGAAACTGACGGGTGGCATCGCAAGTATATACTATGGTTTCAAACCCTGATATGTTCCCGACACAATTAAGCAGCTCTTTTTTCGTTATAATCTACAGGACTCATAGTATCTTGAATAAAAGGATTGCCATACTTCTGCTGCTGTTGCTCCCGGCCATGCTGGCAGCACAGAAAGCAAAACCGAAGAACGACTCGAATTACGACGAGAGGCTGCTGCATTTCGGGTTCAGCATGGGAGCCAACACCATGGACTTCAATTTGAAGATGCAGAGCGAATCCGGATTCACTGCTGAGGTGGTGTCACTCAAGCCCGGACTGAATATACAGATTGTAACCGATTACCGGCCTTCCACCTATCTTGACATCAGGTTTCTTCCCGGCGTTTCATTCGGACAGCGGGATATAAATTTTTACGAAGACGGGGTGCTGTGGGGAGAGACGCAGGTGCTGGAGTCGTCATTCCTTGAGTTCCCACTTCTTCTCAAAGCCAAGGGGATGAGGCTCAATAACTCCAGGCCTTATTTGATAGGAGGTCTAAATTTCAGGTATGACCTTGCTGGCAAGAAGGAATATGATGACACCAGAAACGTATACATGAGGCTAAAGAGAGCCGATTTCTACTATGAGGCAGGGGCAGGCATTGACTTTTATCTACCCTATTTCAAGCTTACCATTGAAGCAAAAATGTCCAACGGTCTGTTTGACGTTCTGGTACATGAGCCAGATGAACGTTATCCCGAATACGTCAATTCAATAAAGTCACTGAGATCCCAGATCTGGGTCCTCTCGTTCCATTTTGAATAGCCATGGCTGAGGAGCTGAACCTGGTTCTGCCCCCGCAGACAGCTTTTGACGAGGATGCGCTCAAGGCATATCTTGTCAGGAAGAGCGGCAGGCAGGATTTTACCATGAGGATCATCCGGCGTTCTGTCGATGCCCGTAAAACGGATATAAAAATCAATCTCACAGTCCAGCTGATTGCTCCTGACGAACCGCGTGAGGAGATACCACCTGTAAGAATCAGGGATGTATCCCGGGCACGCGAGGTGCTTGTTGCCGGCAGCGGGCCGGCAGGGCTGTTCGCGGCGCTGAGCCTGATTGAGGCGGGACTGAAGCCCGTGATGCTGGAAAGAGGCAGGGAGGTCAGAGAGCGCAAGAGGGATGTGGCGGCCATCAGCACAAAGCATATTGTAGACCCGGATTCAAACTACTGCTTCGGCGAGGGTGGCGCCGGCACCTTCTCTGACGGCAAGCTCTATACCAGGTCTAAGAAGAGAGGCGACAACCGCCGAGTGCTTGAGCTGCTAGTACTGCACGGAGCCGATCCGGCCATACTGTATGAGGCACACCCCCATCTCGGAACCGACAGGCTGCCGCGAGTGATCACGGCAGTGAGGCAAAGCATCACCGGGGCAGGAGGGGAGGTGCTCTTTGGCAGACGCATAACGGGAATATTGATTGAGGGCAACACATTCCGCGGGGTTGAGGTCAACGGGGGCGAGGTGTTAAGGGCTGATGACATGATACTTTCAACCGGCCATTCGGCGCGCGATATCTACCGGATACTCTCTGCCAGCGGGGTGAGGCTTGAATACAAGCCTTTTGCCATGGGAGTAAGGGTGGAACACCCGCAGGAACTTATTGACCGGATCCAGTATCACGGGAAACCGAGAGGAGAATACCTTCCGGCTGCTGCATACAGCCTGGTGACGCAGGCCGGGGGACGAGGAGTATACTCCTTCTGTATGTGCCCGGGTGGCTTTATGGTTCCCTCCGCAACCAGTCCGGGCGAGGTGGTGGTGAACGGCATGTCGCCTTCGCGCCGTAACTCCCGGTGGGCCAATAGCGGGATAGTGACCGAGATCAGGGAGGAGGATGCATCGCACTTTGGAAATACGCCGCTTGCCGGACTGGAATACCAGCTGTTCCTGGAACAGCTTGCATGGAAGGAGGGTGGGATGACGCAGCGTGCGCCGGCGCAGCGACTGACCGATTTTGTAGAGGGGCGGGTATCAGCGACGCTGCCTGAGGGTTCATATTTCCCCGGTCTGACGGCCTCGCCTCTGCACCAGTGGATGCCGAGAGAGATCACCATGCGATTGCGTGAGGGGTTCAGGGATTTCGGGAAGAAGATTAAGGGATACCTGACGGATCAGGCCCTGGTGGCAGCGGTGGAATCGCGCACCTCATCGCCGGTACGTATAATACGTGACCCCTTAACCCTGAATGCATTGAATATTGGCGGATTATATCCCGCAGGCGAAGGGGCGGGCTACGCAGGGGGCATCGTCTCGTCAGCGGTAGACGGAATGCTGGTGGCCGGCAGCGTGGCAGAGAAATACCGGGCCAGGCAGTAGTATCAGTCTGCAGTCGCCAATCGGCAGTCAGCAGTCATATCAGGCAGTAGGCAGTTGGCAATAGGCAGTAGAGGAATTTTCGATTTCAGATTGTCGTCCCGATCCGCCAGCTGGCGGATGCGGGATTGATCCTGCTCCTGCGTCGCCGGCTCAAATTGTCGATTTAATCACAAATCGCAAATAATAAAGACTTTACGGACTTTTGACTTTAAGACTTTCGACTTTGCAGACCTTCAGACCTCAGATTGAGACCCGCAGGGTCGAAACCCCGCATCCGCCAGCTGGCGGATCGGGGCCTTCAGACCTTCAGACCCTCAGACCTTTCGTCTTGCAAATTCCGAACAGATGATCGCCGCAGCCATGCTTACATTCAGTGACTCGATTCCCGCCAGAGGCTTACCCGGGCCGGGGATGGTAATGCGGCGCGTTACATAGCCCAACAGCCCGTCGGAGATGCCTCTAGATTCATTCCCGAAAAGAATGATGCCTTCACTCCCGAGATCACTTTCATAAATTGAACGGCCGTCCATTGTAGCCCCATAGACAGGCATTCCTTCGCTTACCACCCTGCCCAGGAAGGCATCCAGGGGAAGATACCATACGTCCACGTGCATGAAGGCACCCATGGTAGACTGAATAACCTTCGGGTTGTAAAAGTCTACACAGTCTGGCGAGCAGACGATATTCCCCATACCGAACCAGGCGGCAATACGTATGATGGTTCCGAGATTGCCGGGGTCCTGAACATATTCCAGGGCCGGAGTGAGTCTGCCGGCAAGAAGCTTATCCGAATACTCCTTCTTAGCCATTGGCGCCACAGCCAGCACGTTGTGCGGCGTCCGCAGCGAGCTGATACGCCTCAGCTCCTCATAGCTTACCGTCACTGTCTCGTCGGCACCCGATATCACTGCCTCAGGCTCTCCGTCGATCCATTCCGGCTTGCCTGCAAGAAGCGTTACCCTGTTCCCGGCAAGAATATATTCCCGTACCAGCTTATCTCCTTCGATCACAAATAGTAAATTCTCTTCGCGCACCTTCCTTTTCTGAAGGGAGAGTATCATTTTAGCCTGGCTACGGTTGATCATCTTATGCATCATTCATTAATTGAAAATAGAGTTTATAGTGGTATATTTGCCTGCACCTTTCTTCCCGCACGAATTGATCCACCAGAGGACAAATATAAAAATTACTGTTCCCAAACTGTTTCTGCTGGCGATCATTATTTTCACGGCAGCCTCATGCAATCCCACAAAATATGTCCCGGCCGGTGATATGCTCCTGAGCAGCAACGAGCTGGTGCTGAAGGAGAACAGCGAGCCACTGCCGCCGTCTGTAAACAGGAACGCAATGAAGCCTTACATCAGGCAGCAGCCCAACAAGAAAATCTTCGGCACAAGGTTTCACCTCGGGCTTTACAACCTGTCAGATACGGGTAAGGACAGGTGGCCGCATGCATGGCTGCGCCGCATAGGAGAGGAACCGGTGGTTTTTGACCCTGCCGCTGCAGAGAGGTCGGCAGGACAGATACAGAGCTATCTGTGGTCGAAAGGCTTGTTCAATGCCATGGTGGATGACACGGTGAAAACCGATAAAGGAGAGGCCAAAGTGGTCTATGAAATTGATCCGGGCCGGCCATACACCATTGCCGATATCCGATATGATATCCAGGACACCATGCTTTACAGCCTGGTAATGATTGATACCGTGAACTGCACTATAGAGAGGGGTATGATTTACGATGTGGATCTCCTTCAGAAGGAAAGGCAGCGGCTGGAGCTCTTCATAAGGGACATCGGGTTCTACGCCTTTTCGACGGAGAATATCTATTTCCGTATAGACAGTGCACTCATGAGCCAGCAGGTTATTATTGAGTATGTTGTATCACGACGGGCCATCGCAGGCAGTCAGGGGCGGACTGTGTATATAAATCACAGGATGTACCGTATAAGGGATGTCTATTTTTACCCTGATTTCGACCCAAGGCTGTCGCTTACCGGCGGTGATGAATACTCCTCGTCACTAGACACCACCAACTACAAGGGAATCTATTTCGTTGCCCCGCCCGGCAAGCCCGTGATCAAACCAAAGGTGCTGACCCAGGCGCTTTATGTAAACCCGGGGTCGCTTTTCAGCGTGACAAATACAGTGCAGACGGAGACTCACCTGGCTGACCTTAAGAACCATCGTCTCGTGAACATATCTTATGTTGATGCGGAAGGCGTCTCAGGCGACAGAAGAGATGAGGGGATGCTAGACTGTGTCATACAGCTCACACCGATGATGCGGCAGTCGTTCACTGTAGAACTGGAAGGCACCAACTCCGGTGGTAATATAGGCGGTGCACTGAACCTGATCTATCAGAACAAAAGTCTTCTGGGTGGCGCTGAGGTCTTCAGCATGAAGCTCAAGGGCGCCTATGAGACCCTGACAGAGGCCACTACCGGTTTCAATAACACCCAGCAATACGGTTTTGAGACTAACCTCAGGATCCCAAAATTCCTCATGCCAATCCCTTCCAAGGAGAACTTTATACGCAAGCATGATCCCCGGACGGTAGTGCAGGCAGGTTATAATTATCAGAAGGTGCCGGTCTACGCCCGCTCAGTGGCAAATATCACCCTGGGTTACTCCTGGAGCGGTAACAAGTATACCCGGTTCAACATCAACCCGCTATCATTCAATGTGGTCAGGCTCCATTATGTGGACCCGGAATTCCAGGCAATGATAGACACCATCTCATACCTGGCATACTCTTATCGCGATGTCAGAATATTAGGCGGACGGTACGATTTTGTTTTTAACAACCAGATGATCCAGAAGTCGAAGGATTACTGGAACATACGTTTGGGTTTCGATGTGGCAGGTAACCTGGCCGACCTCTTATACAGGACGGTCAATGCCACTAAAGCTGAGGATGGTACGTACCACATGTTCAAGCAGCCTTTTGCGCAGTTCCTCAAGGGCGAGGTGGATGCAACCTACAACTACAGAATCAATGGTGTGAGCAGCATAGTCTACAGGGTTTTTGCCGGTGTAGGATGGGCTTATGGAAATTCCAGGGTCATGCCCTTTGAGGATCAGTACTTCGGAGGCGGAGCCAATGATATCAGGGCATGGATGGTCAGAACCCTCGGCCCTGGCTCCTATGTTATGCCCGAGAGCTCATTCACAAACCTGACCGCAGACATGAAGCTGGAGGCTAACGCCGAATACCGGTTCAAGCTCTTCTGGATACTTGAGGGTGCACTGTTTGTTGATGCAGGTAATATTTGGACCCTCAGGCCTGATGAGGACAGGCCCGGCAGCCAGTTCCGGTTCAACAGTTTTCTCGACGAAATAGCTGTCGGGACGGGCCTGGGTCTGAGGTTTGACTTCAAGTTTGTGCTGCTGAGGGCCGACTTCGGCATGAAACTGCGTGACCCGCAGGCCACTGATGGCTCCAAATGGATCCCCATCAACGGGACTTTTGACCGCAAGCAGGATCTGACGATGGTGATCGGGATCGGGTATCCGTTCTAGGATTGTCGAGTCTCGAATTTCGATTGTCGATTAAGGTGTGTTTTTAATCGCAAATCGCAAATCGCAATTCACAAATTGCAAATCCCTTGACCTGTATTCATTTTTTTCCTACCTTTCATGACGTCTTGTTGTATTAAGGTGTGAAGCCATTTAGGAAGATCGCTGCCGGGTTATTCGGTTTTGACCGCCGCGAGAGACGGGGCACGTATGTGCTGTCTGCAATCCTAATTATTATTCTGCTGATAAGGTTCACCGCCTACAGTCCGGGCAGGGCAGATCTCAGTGATATCCCTCCGACGGACGAAATTATGCAGGCTTCCATGAGCGATGCAGCTGCCTCTCATGTCCTGTTCACCTTTGATCCAAACACAGTCTCATATGCTGACCTGCTGCTGCTGGGGCTGTCTGAGAGGCAGGCAGGCACGCTGGTTAAATACCGTGAGGCTGGAGCAAGGTTCAGGAGGCCCGGAGACCTTCGAAGGGTATACGGAATCGATTCCACTGCTGCTGCCCGCCTCATGCCATATATACTAATTGAGAGTGAGCCTGCCGGGGAGGGTGTGTCAGGAGGTACGAAGTCTGATGCAGCACGCAGGGCAACTGAGGCTAAAGGGGGCCTGCTCCCTTATCACGGGGTTGCAACGGCATTCGGAGATGCGGGTGCAGACGGAGGTAATCTCCGGCAGGAGGCGGAGGCTGTCTATGGAGGAGGGGAGTTCCATAATGAAGGTGGCACGGAAGAAGCAGACGATCAGAAGGCACAGCGCTATGTGATTGACCTTAACTGTTGTACTGCCGGTGAACTGGTAACCCTGCCGGGTATCGGGCCGGTACTGTCAGAGAGGATAATCAAGTACCGCAGTCTCCTCGGAGGGTTTGTAGACAAGCAGCAGCTGACGGAGGTTTATGGGCTCGACAGCACAGTGGTCAGCCTCATCGCCTCAAGGGTGACGCTCACCCTTGATTCAGTTGAACCGCTGCTCCTCGACAGCGCCTCCTTTGGCGATCTCGCCCGTCATCCCTATGTGGGATACGAGGCTGCCAGGATGATAACCAGGTACCGGAGCCTGGCAAGCGAGCCCCTTACGCTTGGTACGATGGTCAGTCGTGATGTCATCACACCCCGGCAGGCTGAGCGTATGGCCCCTTATGTGAGACCTTCCGCGGGGGCGGAAGGCAACGAGTATGAATTTATTTCATCAAAAGTTTTGAAATGAATTTCAGAGGTATTAATTTTGCGGCTCGTTTTAACATAAAGAATAAGTATGATCATTGTACCGGTAAAAGAAGGCGAGAACATCGACAGGGCCCTGAAGAAATTCAAGAGGAAATTTGAGAAGACGGGTGTTATCCGTGAGCTCAGGTCACGTCAGGCTTTTATCAAACCCTCGGTCCGCCGCAGGGAAGAGATAAAGAAAGCCGTTTATGTTCAGGGGATGCAGCAGGAAGAGGAGTAACCGCTCTGCTGCCTGCCTTTTTAAAATTTCATAAACCAAAAGGTTCCTTTTATGGATAAAAAGGAATCGTTCCTGCAATACATCAGTACCGAGAAGCGCTATTCCCGGCACACTGTTACTTCCTATAAAAACGATCTGGATCAATTTTATAAATGGCTCGGGGATAATAATCCCGGAGCCGATGTTGTTTCAGTAACCCAGGCAGAGGTGAGAGGGTGGATGGTCTGCCTTATAGAGGGAGGGGCTGCTACAGGCACAGTCCACCGTAAGATTTCTGCCCTCAGGGCTTTTTTCAGGTATTTGCGTAAGCGCGGCATGATCAGTACCGATCCGGCGTCGGGTGTAAAGCTTCCGAAGAAGACCAGACGTCTGCCTGTCTTTGTTGCGGAGGAATCGCTTGACAGACTGCTTGACGATTTCAAATTTGGAGATAATTTTTCCGGCCTGCGCGACAGAACTATTGTGGAATTTTTGTATCTTACAGGCATGAGGAGGTCGGAATTGATTAACCTGCGTGATGAAGATGTGGATCTCTCCTCGGGGCAGGTAAAAGTGACGGGAAAACGCGGAAAGCAGAGGGTGATTCCCCTGTCAGGCAGTTTCATAAAATCGCTTCAGACATATCTTGCCGCACGCAAGGCAGAAGGCCTGCCGGGAGCGTGGTTTTTTGTCACCGGCAGAGGGAACAAAATGTACGACAAGAGTGTTTACAATATAGTAACGAGATATCTCTCCATGGTGACAACGGTTGAGAAGAAGAGTCCGCACGTGCTCAGGCATACCTTTGCCACCCACATGCTCAATCACGGGGCTGACCTCAACTCTATCAAGGAGCTGTTGGGTCATGCCAGCCTTTCGGCAACCCAGGTCTACACCCACAATACGTTTGAACAGTTAAAGAAAGTATATAAACAGGCTCATCCAAGAGCTTAAAACACAAATAACAGGAGGTACTGCCATGAACATTCAGATCCATTCAATCAGGTTTGATGCTGACAAGAAGTTGATCGACTTTGTTACACAGAAAGTAAACAAACTATCCATGTTAAGTGATGATATAGTCAGCGCGGAGGTGTTTCTGAAGCTGGACCGCGATGAGGAGAGGGAGAACAAGATCACGGAGATCAAGGTAGAGTATCCGGGCGGGCCGCTTTTTGCGCGCAAGCAAAGTAAATCATTTGAGGAAGCTACAGACAATGTGGTAGCAGCCCTTAAGCGGCAGATTGTCAAACAGAAGGGTAAGATGCGAGGGGAGTAGTCTGTAAGCCTCAAAAAAACTTTATATTATTTTTGAGATTTGATTTTTTAATTCCTACATTTGCAAACCGATTTTTGAGGGTAATTTCTCAGAAATCGGTCGTTCTTTCAAAAGCCGATGTAGCTCAGTTGGCCAGAGCAGCTGATTTGTAATCTGCAGGTCGGGGGTTCGAATCCCTTCATCGGCTCATTAGGTGATGAGTATGTGTATGTCAAACCAGGCATACTCTGTTAAGAAGGGGAGATACCAAAGTGGCCAACTGGGGCAGACTGTAAATCTGTTGTCTGAAGACTTCGTAGGTTCGAATCCTGCTCTCCCCACTTCTTAACGGTGTAAGCATCAATGCACTCTTTCCCTGCAAGGGGTTACCTGGGTGCCGGTTAAAGATATAAGCGGGAGTAGCTCAGTTGGTAGAGCATTAGCCTTCCAAGCTAAGGGCCGCGGATTCGAATTCCGTCTCCCGCTCATTATGCCGATGTAGCTCAGGGGTAGAGCACTTCCTTGGTAAGGAAGGGGTCATGAGTTCAATTCTCATCATCGGCTCAAACGATTTTGGATGTAAATTTAATTTAATAAGCTTTTAGTTATGGCAAAAGAAAAATTTGACAGGTCGAAACCACACGTAAATATTGGTACGATCGGTCACGTCGACCACGGCAAGACCACCTTGACAGCTGCTATTACGATGGTTTTAGCTAAGAAAGGTCTCTCAGAAATAAGGGACTTTGACTCAATCGACAATGCTCCGGAGGAAAAGGAAAGGGGTATTACGATCAATACGGCTCACGTCGAATATTCAACGGCGAACCGTCATTATGCGCACGTTGACTGTCCGGGTCACGCTGACTATGTGAAGAACATGGTTACAGGCGCTGCCCAGATGGACGGTGCCATCATCGTTGTAGCCGCTACTGACGGCCCGATGCCCCAGACACGCGAGCATATCCTTCTGGCACGTCAGGTAAACGTACCGAAAATAGTGGTTTTCCTTAATAAGGTTGACCTTGTTGATGATGAGGAGCTTATTGATCTCGTTGAGATGGAAATACGTGACCTTCTGAACTTCTATAAGTTCGACGGTGACAACGCTCCTGTTATCCGTGGCTCTGCCCTTGGCGCCATGAACGGTGAAGCCAAGTGGGAAGATAAGGTCATGGAGCTTATGGATGCAGTTGATTCATTCATTCCCATTCCTCCGCGTGAAAATGAAAAACCTTTCCTTATGCCGGTTGAAGACGTGTTCTCAATCACCGGTCGCGGTACAGTTGCAACAGGCCGTATTGAAACCGGTATGGTTCATACAGGTGACGAGCTTGAGATAGTGGGCCTCGGTTCAGAAAAACGCAGGTCAGTATGTACAGGCGTTGAGATGTTCCGCAAGATTCTTGATCAGGGTGAAGCAGGTGACAACGTTGGTCTGCTCCTCCGTGGCGTTGACAAGAAAGAGATCAAGAGAGGTCATGTTCTTGCCAAGCCGGGTTCAATAACACCCCACACCAAGTTCAAGGCTGAGGTTTACGTTCTGAAGAAAGAGGAAGGCGGTCGTCACACCCCGTTCCACAATAATTACCGCCCGCAGTTCTATCTCCGTACCCTTGACATCACCGGCGAGATTCAGCTTCCGGAAGGAACAGAGATGGTAATGCCAGGTGACAACGTAACCATAACCGTTGAGCTCATCTACCCGGTTGCAATCAATAAGGGTCTCCGTTTCGCTATACGCGAAGGTGGCCGGACAGTTGGTGCAGGTGCAGTAGTTGAGATACTTGTTTAAGACCTTATTAAATATATATAAATGGTAACCGTGCGCGCAGGCGTGCGGTTACCATCCAAATGTACACGGGTGTAGCTCAGTTGGTAGAGCACTGGTCTCCAAAACCAGGTGTCGGGAGTTCGAGTCTCTCCTCCCGTGCAAAATCGGAGTATTAATTATGAAGATAGCTACTTATTTTAAAGAATCATATAACGAACTCATGCACAAGGTGACATGGCCGACATGGAGCGAACTCCAAAGCAGTGCCACACTTGTACTGGTCACTTCAGTAATCCTCGCCCTGGTAATATGGGCCATGGATTTCATCTTTGACAAGGCGATGGGTCTGATTTATGGTCTCTTATATTAAAATCATAACGGTCACAGATGAGTGAAAACGTTAAGAAGTGGTATGTGCTCAGGGCTATAGGCGGCAAGGAGAAGAAGGTCAAGGAATATCTTGAGAGTGAGATTGTACGCCTTAAGCTGCAGGATTATATCACCCAGGTGCTGATACCTACGGAGAAGGTCTACCAGATCCGGGCAGGCAAGAAGGTGAGCAAAGAGCGCACATTTTTTCCCGGTTACATCATCGTAGAGGCCGCTCTGGTGGGTGAGGTCCCCCATGTCTTGCGCAATATACCCAATGTCCTCGGATTCCTGGGGACGCAGTCGGGAGACCCGACACCGATACGGAAGGCGGAGATCAACCGCATCCTCGGAAAGGTAGATGAACTGGCAGCCAGCGAAGAAGAACTCAACGTTCCTTTCGTCGTGGGCGAGACGGTAAAAGTAATAGACGGCCCCTTCAACAGCTTCTCAGGAGTTATTGAAGAGGTCAATGAAGAGAAGCGCAAGCTGAAAGTGATGGTCAAGATCTTCGGACGCAAGACCCCGCTCGAGCTGAGCTTTATGCAGGTAGAAAAAGAAAGTTAGGGAATTAAGGAAATTGACAGCCGTGAATTATAATGCTTCCTTAAGCGGCCGTCATGCTCTCGCTATAAACAATGCAAATTTTTAATTATGGCAAAAGAAGTTGCTGGATTAATCAAATTACAGATTAAAGGCGGAGCAGCCAATCCATCTCCACCCGTAGGTCCCGCTCTGGGTTCCAAAGGTGTGAATATCATGGAGTTTTGCAAACAGTTCAATGCCCGTACACAGGACAAGGCAGGCAAGGTCATACCGGTGATCATCACCGTGTACAACGACAAATCTTTTGAGTTTGTCACAAAGACCCCCCCTGTTGCAGTTCAGATAATTGAGGCTACCAAAGTAAAGAAAGGCTCACCAGAGCCAAACCGCAACAAGGTGGCATCAATATCGTGGACCCAGGTAAAGACTATTGCAGAGGATAAAATGCAGGATTTAAACTGCTTTACCCTCGAATCCGCGATGAAGATGGTGGCTGGTACGGCCAGAAGTATGGGTATCACCGTCACAGGTGCATTCCCCGGTAAATAACTAACTAAGTGAATAGAAATGGCTAAGCTTACCAAGAATCAGAAGTTTGCCCTCGAGAAAATCGAGCAGGGCAAACTCTATACTTTGTCAGAAGCGGCAGCATTGGTAAAAGATATCACATCAACGAAGTTTGATGCCTCGGTCGACCTTGATGTCAGGCTGGGAATTGACCCCCGCAAATCGAACCAGATGGTTCGCGGTGTCGTCTCCCTTCCTCACGGAACAGGTAAGGAGGTCAGGGTTCTTGCCCTGGTCACCCCCGACAAAGAGGCTGAAGCAAAAGAGGCCGGAGCCGATCATGTGGGATTGGATGAGTGGGTTGAGAAGATCAAGGCAGGCTGGACGGATGTCGATGTAATTATTACCATGCCCTCAGTGATGGGTAAGATAGGTCAGTTGGGACGTATACTCGGTCCCCGTGGTCTCATGCCGAACCCCAAAAGCGGAACGGTGACCATGGAGATCAGTAAGGCTGTCAAGGAGGTTAAGCAGGGCAAAATCGACTTTAAAGTAGATAAAGCCGGTATTGTCCATGCTTCCATCGGAAAAGTATCCTTTGAACCTCATAAGATCGTTGAAAACGCAAGGGAATTTCTCTTTATGATCAACAAACTCAAACCGACATCGGCTAAAGGAACATACGTAAGAAGTATATTCCTCTCAAGCACGATGAGCCCCGGACTGAAAGTTGATCCCAAGAGCCTTGAAGTTTAACTGAAAGCAATAATTCAGAGAGATTATGAGAAGAGAAGAAAAAACCGATATCATCAACAGTCTGGCTGGTACCCTGAAGGAGTACAGTCACTTTTACCTGACTGACACTGCACAGCTCAACGCTGCTGACACCAGTGATCTCAGAAGGAAGTGTTTTGAGAACCAGATAAAACTGGTTGTCGTTAAAAACACACTCCTGAAGAGAGCCCTGGAGCAGGTGGGACTTGAGTGCGGAGAATTGTTCCCCGTGCTGAAGGGCTCAACTGCTGTAATGTTCTCGAACAACGGAAATACACCTGCCAAGATGATCAGGGATTTCCGCAAATCGCATCCTAAACCCCTGATTAAAGGCGCTTATATTGAAGAGTCAGTATATGTTGGTGACAACCTTCTTGAGACCCTCGTGGCTCTCAAGTCAAGAGAGGAACTCATCGGCGATATTATCATGCTTCTGCAGTCGCCCGCGAAGAACGTCATCTCCGCGCTGCAGTCAGGCGGTTCAACAATTCACGGTGTTCTGGAAACACTGTCAAAAAAGTAATAATCATTAGTTAATCAAATTAAAAATTCCTATAAAAATGGCAGATCTTAAGAAATTTGCAGAAGAGTTGGTGAACTTAACCGTGAAAGAGGTTAACGAGCTTGCTAAAATATTGAAAGATGAGTATGGCATTGAGCCCGCAGCAGCGGCAGTTGCAGTTGCAGCACCCTCAGCAGGCAATGACGCTCCGGTAGTAGCCGAGAAGACTTCATTCGATGTCATACTTAAGAGTGCAGGCGGCCAGAAACTTCAGATCGTCAAGCTGGTAAAAGATCTTACCGGCCTTGGCCTGAAAGAAGCAAAAGCTGTTGTTGATGCCGCTCCCGGTGCCGTGAAAGAAGGCGTATCCAAGGAAGAGGCAGAGAACATTAAGAAAACATTGGAAGAATCAGGAGCTGAAGTTGAACTTAAATAAGTTATACCTGATTACCGGGTTTACAGGTTTAGTTCCGCCACCAGGCGGAGCTAAGCCTTTTTGTCATTTTTCATAAGTTCACTTAATCCAACCATCAATGTCCTCTAAAAATAACGAACGAATTAGTTTCGCATCCAAGAAAGAGCAGCTTGAATACCCTGACTTTCTTGAGATTCAGTTAAAATCTTTCGCGGAGTTTTTCCAGCTCGGCACCACACCCGAGAACAGGAGGAAAGAGGGCCTTTACCAGGTCTTCATGGATAACTTCCCGATTACCGACACCAGGAACAACTTCGTGCTCGAGTTCCTGGATTATTCCATTGACCCTCCCCGTTACACCATAGATGAGTGTATCGAGAGAGGCCTTACCTTCAGCATCCCGCTAAAGGCAAAATTAAAGCTTTACTGCACTGACCCTGAGCATGAGGATTTTGACACTGTCATACAGGATGTTTACCTGGGTGTCATTCCATACATGACCGAGCGCGGCACCTTCGTCATCAACGGTGCAGAGAGAGTTGTCGTCTCACAGCTCCACAGATCACCGGGTGTATTCTTCGGTCAGAGCGTCCACGCCAACGGTACCAAACTCTATTCGGCACGTATAATCCCCTTCAAGGGATCATGGATCGAGTTTGCCACCGATATCAATAACGTGATGTACGCATACATCGACAGGAAGAAGAAGCTTCCCGTCACCACTCTTCTCAGGGCCATCGGCTTTGAGGGGGACAAAGACATTCTTGAGATCTTTAACCTCGCAGAGGAACATAAGGTCTCCAAGGTAAGCATCAAAAAACTCGTAGGCCGCAAGCTGGCAGCCAGGGTGCTACGCACATGGGTAGAGGATTTCGTTGACGAGGACACAGGCGAGGTTGTCTCCATTGAGCGTAATGAAGTGGTGCTCGACAGGGAGACCGTAATTGAGAATGATCATGTTGACCAGATAGTTGACTCAGGGGCAAAATCAATCCTGCTTCATCGCGAGGATATGAGCCTCTCCGATTTCGCTATCATCTACAATACACTGCAGAAAGATCCCTGCAACTCCGAGAAGGAGGCTGTGCTCTATATCTACAGGCAGCTGCGCAATGCAGAACCGCCGGATGAGGCCACCGCACGCGATGTCATTGACAAACTCTTCTTTTCAGACAAACGTTATGACCTTGGCGAGGTTGGACGCTTCCGCATCAACCGCAAGCTGCACCTCGATATACCCATGGATACAAAGATCCTCACCAGGGAGGATATAATTGCCATTATACGCTACCTGATTGAGCTCATCAACTCCAAGACGGATGTAGATGATATTGACCACCTGAGCAACAGGAGGGTACGCACAGTTGGCGAACAGCTCTCGGCACAGTTCAGTGTCGGTCTGGCCCGTATGTCACGTACCATCCGTGAACGCATGAACGTGAGAGACAACGAGGTATTTACCCCCGTTGACCTGATCAACTCAAAGACTCTCTCGTCAGTCATCAACTCATTCTTCGGTACCAACCAGCTGTCGCAGTTCATGGATCAGACCAACCCGTTGGCGGAGATGACACACAAGCGCCGGCTCTCAGCCCTCGGCCCTGGCGGTCTGTCGCGTGAACGCGCAGGCTTCGAGGTGCGCGACGTGCACTATACGCACTATGGCCGTCTCTGCCCGATAGAGACACCTGAAGGTCCGAATATCGGTCTTATATCATCGCTCTGCGTATATGCCAAGATCAATACCCTTGGCTTCATTGAGACACCATACCGTGACGTTAACGTCGGGAAAGTGGACCTGAACAATGAGAATGTCAAGTGGCTTACCGCCGAGGATGAGGAATACCTCACCGTAGCTCAGGCCAACGCTCCGCTGAATGATGACGGAACCTTCACCAACCCGAGGGCCAAGTCAAGGCTTGGAGCAGACTATCCTTACGAGGAGGTCACCAAGGTACAGATGATGGATGTGGCGCCCAACCAGATTGCCTCCATTGCCGCATCACTGATACCCTTCCTCGAACATGACGATGCCAACCGCGCGCTCATGGGATCGAACATGATGCGCCAGGCAGTCCCGCTGGTGAAACCCGAGGCTCCTATAGTGGGCACCGGCCTTGAAGCACAGGTGATCAAAGACTCAAGGATACTGATTGTTGCCGAAGGTGACGGAGTGGTTGAGTTTGTTGACTCAACCGAGATCGTAATAAGGTACAGCCGTACTGACGAAGAGAAGTTCGTGAGCTTTGACGACGACGTCAAGCGCTATACACTGCCTAAATACCATAAGACAAACCAGAACACCACCATCAACCTCATTCCCATTGTAAAAAAAGGAGAGAAGGTTTCCAAGGGACAGGTGCTTACCGAAGGGTACGGCACCAAGAACGGTGAACTGGCTTTGGGCCGAAACCTGAAGGTGGCGTTTATGCCCTGGAAAGGATACAATTTCGAGGATGCCATAGTGCTCAGCGAGAGAGTTGTCCAGGAAGATGTCTTCACCTCTGTGCATATTGATGAGTATATCCTCGAGGTGCGCGACACCAAGCGGGGGATGGAGGAGCTTACCTCCGACATACCCAACGTAAGCGAAGAGGCTACGAAGAACCTCGACGAAAACGGGCTCATCCGCATAGGTGCTCAGATACGGCCGGGTGACATACTCATCGGTAAGATCACCCCCAAGGGCGAATCAGATCCCTCCCCCGAGGAGAAGCTCCTCAGGGCTATCTTCGGAGATAAGGCCGGAGACGTGAAGGATGCTTCACTCAAGGCCGGACCGTCGCTCGAAGGCGTGGTAATTGACAAGAAACTGTTCACCAGGGCTATCAAAGACCGCAAGGCGAAGACTGCAGAGAAACCCCTCCTTGACAAGATTGACGCCGACTTCAACAGGTCGGCTGATGACCTCAAGGCAAGGCTGGTTGACAAGCTCTTTATACTGGTTAACGGCAAGACCTCGCAGGGAGTGAAGGATTATCTGAACGTAGACGTCATCCCCAAAGGTGCCAAGTTTACCCTGAAACAACTTCAGGAGATTGACTACCTGAACATCAACCCCAACAAGTGGACGACAGACAAGAAGAAGAATGACAGCATCAAACAGCTGCTTCACAACTATGTCATCAAGTACAAGGAGGTTGACGGTGTCTCCAAGAGGAAGAGATACAACATCACCATAGGCGATGAGCTGCCTGCAGGCATCGTAAGGCTTGCCAAGGTATACATAGCCAAGAAGCGTAAGATAAGGGTTGGAGACAAGATGGCCGGCCGTCACGGTAACAAGGGTATTGTTGCCAAGATAGTCCGCGCCGAGGATATGCCTTTCCTGGCTGACGGAACCCCGGTGGACATCGTGCTTAACCCGCTGGGTGTGCCCTCAAGGATGAACCTGGGACAGATATATGAGACTGTTCTCGGATGGGCAGGGAAAGAAATGGGAATGCAGTTCTCAACCCCGATCTTTGACGGTGCGAAGCAGTCAGAAATCCATGACCTGACGGAAAAGGCAGGCATACCGCGCAACGGAACCACCTACCTGTATGACGGCGGTACCGGTATACGGTTTGACCAGCCGGCAACAGTGGGTATGATTTATATGCTCAAGCTGGGCCATATGGTTGATGACAAGATGCACGCCCGTTCCATCGGGCCATACTCGCTCATCACACAGCAGCCTCTCGGAGGTAAGGCACAGTTTGGTGGCCAGAGGTTCGGAGAGATGGAGGTGTGGGCACTGGAAGCTTTCGGTGCAGCACACATTCTCCAGGAGATACTCACCATCAAGTCTGATGACGTGATAGGAAGAGCCAAGGCATACGAGGCTATTGTCAAGGGAGAACCGATGCCCATGCCGGGCATACCCGAATCGCTCAACGTGCTTCTGCATGAACTGCGCGGGCTGGGACTGAGCATCAACCTTGAGTAATTAAGCCGAGTACACAAAAAGTAAAAGAAAGAAAAAATATATGTCATTCAGAAGGGATAACAAACAGAAGACCAGCTACACGAAAATTTCGATAGGGCTGGCATCGCCCGAAGAGATCCTTGACAAGTCAAGCGGCGAGGTCCTGAAGCCTGAGACAATAAACTACCGTACCTACAAACCTGAACGTGACGGCCTCTTCTGCGAGAGGATATTCGGACCGGTCAAGGACTATGAATGCCACTGCGGAAAATACAAGAGGATACGCTACAAGGGTATCGTCTGCGACCGCTGCGGCGTTGAGGTTACGGAGAAGAAGGTCAGGCGCGAGCGCATGGGACACATCTCACTGGTGGTTCCCGTTGCTCATATATGGTACTTCAGGTCGCTGCCGAACAAGATCGGCTACCTCCTGGGACTTCCTACAAAAAAGCTTGACAGCATCATCTATTATGAGAGATACGTAGTCATCAATCCCGGCGTGAAGGCCGTTGATGGCGTCAAATACCTCGACTTCCTCTCTGAGGAGGAGTATATGGAGATAGTGGAGACACTGCCCAAGGAGAACCAGTATCTTGATGATGACCACCCTGACAAGTTTGTTGCGGAGATGGGCGCAGAGGCACTCTATAAGCTTCTGAACAAGCTTGATCTCGATGAGCTTTCTTATTCACTGCGTCACCGTGCCAACTCTGAAACATCTCAGCAGCGCAAGAGCGAAGCTCTTAAGAGACTGCAGGTTGTGGAAGCCTTCAGGGAGTCAAAAAACATCAACAGGCCGGAGTGGATGATCGTTAAGATCGTTCCGGTCATACCACCTGAACTGAGACCTCTCGTTCCGCTGGATGGCGGACGGTTCGCCACAAGCGACCTCAACGACCTCTACCGCAGGGTGATAATACGCAATAACCGTCTCAAGAGACTCATAGAGATCAAGGCTCCCGAGGTGATCCTACGCAATGAGAAGAGGATGCTCCAGGAGGCTGTCGACTCACTCTTTGACAACTCCCGCAAGGCCAACGCTGTCAAGACTGACGCCAACAGACCCCTCAAGTCGCTCTCCGACAGCCTCAAGGGCAAGCAGGGACGATTCCGTCAGAACCTTCTGGGTAAGAGGGTTGACTACTCGGCACGTTCGGTGATCGTTGTCGGACCCGAACTCAAGCTTCATGAGACAGGCATACCAAAGGATATGGCAGCCGAGCTGTACAAGCCCTTTGTTATTCGCAAGCTTATTGAGCGCGGAATAGTCAAGACAGTCAAGAGTGCCAAGAAGATTGTTGACCGCAAGGATCCTGTCGTATGGGATATACTTGAGAATGTGCTCAAGGGCCACCCGGTGATGCTTAACCGTGCACCGACACTCCACAGGCTTGGCATTCAGGCCTTTCAGCCGAAGCTGATAGAGGGTAAGGCCATTCAGCTCCATCCGCTGGTATGTACGGCTTTCAACGCCGACTTCGACGGTGACCAGATGGCTGTGCACCTTCCGCTGGGCAATGCTGCCATCCTTGAGGCCCAGATGCTGATGCTTGCTTCGCATAACATCCTAAACCCGGCCAACGGCGCGCCGATAACCGTACCTTCACAGGACATGGTCCTCGGCCTGTATTATATTACCAAGGCACGCAAGAGCACCGAGAGCATTAAGGTCAAGGGCGAAGGGTCAACTTTCTATTCGCATGAGGAGGTACGAATAGCATACAATGAGAATAAGATAGACCTGCATGCCATCATCAAGGTGAAAGTTGATGACGTGGTAGACGGGCAAAAGGTAAATCATATTATTGAGACAACTGTCGGCCGGGTGCTCTTCAATGAGTTCGTACCGGTAGAGGTTGGGTACATCAACGAGCTGCTGACCAAAAAATCACTCAGGGATATCATCGGTAATGTACTTAAGAAGGCCGGAACAGCCAAGACGGCTGACTTCCTTGATGACATAAAGGACCTTGGTTTCCGCATGGCATTCACCGGCGGCCTCTCATTCAACCTTGATGATGTCATCATCCCCGAGGAGAAAGAGATGTTTGTCCAGGAGGGTTATGAGCAGGTTGACGAGGTGCTCTCGAACTACAGCATGGGTTTCATTACCAACAACGAGAGATACAACCAGATCATTGATATCTGGACACATGTCAACGCCCGCCTCACACAGAGCCTGATGAAGCAGCTGTCAACAGACAAGCAGGGCTTTAACTCAGTTTACATGATGCTTGACTCGGGCGCCAGGGGCTCCAAGGAGCAGATCCGTCAGCTCTCGGGTATGAGGGGCCTCATGGCCAAGCCTCAGAAGTCCGGAGCCTCAGGGTCAGAGATCATCGAGAACCCGATCCTCTCGAACTTCAAGGAGGGTCTTTCCGTGCTTGAATACTTCATCTCAACACACGGAGCCCGTAAGGGTCTTGCCGATACCGCCCTCAAGACTGCTGACGCAGGGTATCTTACCCGCCGTCTGGTAGACGTGTCACAGGATGTGATCATAACCGAGGATGACTGCGGTACGCTTCGCGGACTGGTGGCAACAGCCATCAAGAACAACGAGGAGATAGTTGAGTCACTCTATGACAGGATTCTCGGACGTACAACAGTACATGACATCTATAATCCTCTTACCGGCGAACTCATCACTGCTGCCGGCGAAGAGATTACCGAAGAGGTGGCAAACCGCATAGACCAGTCGCCCATAGAACAGGTTGAGATCCGTTCCGTTCTCACCTGCGAATCAAAGAAGGGTGTCTGCGCCAAGTGCTACGGACGTAACCTTGCCACCGGCCGGATGGTTCAGAAGGGTGAGGCTACGGGTGTGATAGCTGCACAGAGTATCGGTGAACCCGGTACCCAGCTTACACTCCGTACTTTCCACGTCGGGGGTACCGCTTCGAATATCACCACGGAATCAAGCCTCGTAGCAAGATACGGTGGCATAGCCGTCATCGAGGAGGTGAGGACCGTACTGAAGAAAGATCCCGAGAAGGGCAAGGTAGATATAGTAATCGGCCGCCTGGGTGAGCTCAGGATTATTGACAAGAAGACAGGCATAGCCCTGACGACACATACCATACCTTACGGCAGTAAGCTTTACATTAAGGCCAACCAGGAGGTGCAGAAGGGTGACCTGATTTGCGAGTGGGACCCGTTCAACGCTGTTATCATCTCCGAAGTAGCCGGTAAAGTTGCATTTGACTACCTCATTGAAGGTGTGACCTTCCGGGAGGAGTCCGATGAACAGACCGGATTCAAGGAAAAGGTGATCATTGAGAGCAGGGACAAGACCAAGAACCCGGCCATCAAGGTCATGTCACCTGAGGGAGTTGAGATCAAGTCTTACAACCTGCCGGTGGGAGCACACCTTGTCACTGACCTCAACAAGCTTGTTGAGGCTGGAGATACCATTGTGAAGATACCGAGGGCAGTAGGCAAATCGGGTGACATCACCGGCGGTCTGCCGCGTGTCACAGAGCTCTTCGAGGCACGTAACCCGTCCAACCCGGCCATCGTGACCGAGATTGACGGTGAGGTGACCTACGGCAAGATCAAGAGAGGCAACAGAGAGATAACCATCACCTCCAAAACAGGTGAGATGAAGAAATACCTGGTGCCCCTCTCGAAACAGATACTTGTTCAGGAGAATGACTATGTAAGGGCAGGCATAGCCCTGTCTGACGGCGCCATCACGCCATCTGACATCCTTGCTATCAAGGGCCCGACAAAAGTCCAGGAGTACATTGTCAATGAGATACAGGAGGTCTACCGTCTCCAGGGTGTTAAGATCAATGACAAGCATTTTGAGATCATCGTCAGACAGATGATGCGCAAGGTCGAGATCATTGATCCGGGTGACACCAAGTTCCTCGAACGCCAGGTTGTTGATAAACTGGAGTTCATGGATGAGAACGACTGGGTTTACGGCAAGAAGATTGTACTTGATCCAGGTGATAGTCAGACATTGAGGGCCGGAATGGTAATCACCGCCCGCAAACTGAGAGACGAAAACTCATTGCTCAGGCGCCGTGACCTCAAGCTGATAGAGGCAAGGGATGCTGTGCCGGCAACCTCTCAACAGGTGCTGCAGGGTATAACGCGTGCTGCTCTACAGACAAACAGCTTCTTCTCCGCAGCATCATTCCAGGAGACAACCAAGGTTCTGAATGAAGCCGCTATCTTAGGGAAGATTGACTTCCTTGAAGGACTGAAGGAGAATGTTATTGTCGGACATCTTATCCCGGCCGGTACCGGTCTCAGGGAGTACAACAACATGATCGTGGGTTCTCTTGACGACTATGAGTCACTGGTTCATGCCGGACAGAGCACCACGGAGGTTGAACAGGATTAAATATCAGTGTCATGTCAGACAGCAAGAATCAGAGCCAGTTCAATATTGAACTGAGTGAGGAAGTGGCCGAGGGCGTCTATTCGAACCTGGCGGTCATCACCCACTCACCGGCTGAGTTTGTCATTGATTTTATACGGATTATGCCCGGTGTACCCAAGTCAAAGGTCAAGTCGAGGATAATCCTTACGCCGGAGCATGCCAAACGCTTTGTGGCAGCCCTCAGTGACAATATCTCGAAGTATGAGGCCGTTCACGGACCGATTCGCGAGGTCAAGGGCTCAGGACCGGTTATGCCGGTCACCTTTGGCGGCCCTACAGCCCAGGCATGATTTATTATTAAATTAAGGATGAGCCGGTTGAATATTCAACCGGCTTTCTTTTTTGCAGAGACGGAAAATAAGCGTTATTTTGCAGGTCGATAAAAGGCAATGAGATGAAAAGAAACAGGATACTGGCTAACATGGCACTTGCTCTTCTGGTAACCGCCGGAGTTGTACTGTCAGGAGGCTGCAAGAAACAGCCGAAGTGCGGCTGTGATGGAGATGCACTTGATACACTGGAACTGGCCTATTCACATGTCTACATCACCTATGATGTAGATACCAAAAGTGCTCGTTTCACCCCGATTTGGGATTCCTATTCGGTCTACTATTTCTGCAATCCATCTGAATGGATGAGCGAGCTTACCAAATTCGAACAGGGAGAGGAGATTCTCGTCGCCGGCCCCTATTTTTATGAGTGTAACTACCTGATGAGCGCAAGCAATTCACCCTATTACAGTTACATGAAGATCTACCAGATTGATGTAACTCAGGTAGCTGCTTACGAATACGGCAAGTGATGTTCCATGCCGAACTGTTAAAGCCTCATAGAACGTGGCGAAATATAACATCTCCTTCATCGGAGCAGGCAATGTGGCGGTCTCCCTCTCTGCGGGACTGAAGGCAGCTGGTCACAATATATTGTCTGTTGCCTCACTGGGTGGAGAGAGTGCCAGGGTCATGGCAGCATCTGTGGGGGCCGAATGGCGTCGTGATCTGACAGTGCCTGGCAACTGTGACATCCTTATCCTGGCCGTCACTGATACCGCAGTATCAGGCCGCTGACAGCCCTGGGCAGGCAGGGAAGAGCAGGGGTACTCTATCCTCTGCAGACCTTCACCCGGGGCTTTCCCCCTGACCTGAGGAAGGTGCCATTCATTGTAGAGGCCACTGACAGCCGCTCACTGGAGACGCTGAGAGAGCTTGGCATCAGTATCGGAGCGGGAGCATGGGACTGTGACTCCCTGCAGAGAAGCCACCTTCATGTGGCAGCAGTCTTTACGAATAACTTCTCGAATTTCATGATGACTACCGGCGAGGCCATAGCTGCCGGAGCAGGTTTCGACCCCACACTGCTTTATCCCCTTCTCGAAGAGACATTCAGGAAGGTTTTGCGCACAGGCCCGGTGGCAGCGCAGACAGGACCTGCTGTGAGACATGATACAGGTACAATAAAAAGTCATATCGATTTGTTATCTTTCTCACCTGAATACCAGAAACTGTACCGGCTTGTCACCAGAATGATAGCCGCTCACTATAAGAAGAACAGCTGATGACCAATTTCAAGGAAGAGCTCAGGGGCGTGAAAGCATTCGTTTTTGATATAGACGGGGTCCTTTCAACACAGACAATTGCCCTCTCGGTTTGGGGATTACCACTCCGAACTGTCAACCTGAGAGATGGCTATGCCATACAGCTGGCGGTAAAAAAAGGTTATAAGGTGGGAGTGATCTCCGGAGCCAATTCAAAAGAGTATGTCAAACGCCTTAAAACGCTGGGCGTTAATGATATTTATCTCAATTCAAGGACAAAGACTGAGAGCATGAAGGAGCTGGTTGCCAGATGGAATATGGATCCCAGGAATGTTCTCTACATGGGTGATGACATACCTGACTTCAATGTGATGAAGATGGTGGGACTGCCAGCCTGCCCGGCTGATGCAGACAGTGAGATAAAACAGATAGCCGTATATATTTCTGACAAACGAGGCGGTGAGGGATGCGTTCGTGATGTGATTGAGCAGGCACTCAGACTGCATAATAACTGGATGGATCATGAAGCTTTTACGTGGTGAGAGGATAACAGACCTGATGGACCTTGTCAGGTTGCCTAACCTGCTGGTGGTGGCAGTGACGATGATGCTTATGAGGTATTCAGTCATCAGGCCCCTGCTGAATGCCATGCCTGTCACCCTTGCCGGTGACCCGGAAACAGTTACCAGAATGATGTTCCAGCTGGGATGGTTTGATTTTCTTATTCTTGTCATCTCAACCTGCCTTCTTACGGCAGCGGGCTATGTCATCAATGACTATTTTGATATCCGGGCTGACCTTATCAACCGGGGCTCCATTATTGTCGGAAATACCGTCACCAGGCGCATGGCCATGATGTATCACAATATCCTGAACATCCTGGGCGTCATTGGCGGTACCTATGTATCAGCACGTATAGGCTATATATGGCTCGGAGTCTTCTTCATCCTCATCACCGGACTGCTCTATTTTTATTCTGCCACCTATAAGAGGCAATTCCTCCTCGGAAATATCATTGTAGCCATCCTGGTGGCCATGGTCCCGATGCTTGTGGTGGTATATGATGCTGCTCCCATATTTGTATATTATTCACAAACTACAGTAAATTTCCCCGGCGTGGGTATCCTCTTTTTCTGGGTAGGCGGCTTTGCACTATTCGCCTTCCTTACAACCCTTATCCGTGAGATAATAAAAGACATGGAAGACTGTAAAGGTGACAGGGAGACAGGCAGAAATACCCTGCCGGTAAGATCAGGTCTGCTGACATGCAAGACAGTCGTAATATTCCTTTCACTGGTTACCATTGCCCTTCTCTATTTCGTGTGGGCCATATTCCTTCATGACACCCTAACCCTGATATACATCACCCTCCTTCTGACAATCCCGTTTGCCGCAGTGATCTATAAAGTGCTGACAGGCAAGGAGAGGGACCAGTTCCAAACGGCCAGCAGGCTTATGAAACTGATTATGGTTGCCGGGATCCTCTATTCACTTGTTGCAGGTGCAATCATCACTTCGGGGAAAATCTTTTAGGATGACTTCTGACGGGCTACAGGATTATGAACTGATACTGGCTTCGGAGTCTCCAAGGCGAAGACAACTATTGGCGGAGGCTGGCTTCAGTTTCAGAGCCGAGGCCATCGATTATGATGAAAAATGGCCCGCAAACCTACGGGGCAGGGAGATAGCAGAGTTCCTTGCCAATGGCAAGTCAGGCTCATGGAAAGAGATGTTGCAGCCCCGTCAGATACTCATTACGGCCGATACTGTTGTATGGTGCCATGAGACTGTTCTAGGCAAACCCGCGGATGATGATGAGGCCATGCAGTTTCTCAGGCTTCTCTCCGGTTGCCGGCATGAGGTAATTACCGGTCTGTGCCTGAGAGATAGCACAAGAAGCCACACCTTCTCCGTAACCACAAGCGTGACCTTCAGAAAGCTGGAGGAGGAGGAGATTTTATATTACGTAATGCACTACAGGCCTTATGATAAGGCCGGAGCCTATGGTATCCAGGAATGGATTGGCCTCAGGGGAATCCAACGGATTGAGGGATCATACTACAACGTCGTGGGTATGCCGGTAAGCGATCTTTATGACGCATTGCTTCATTTCACAGGAAATAAATCAAATATGATATGAAAAAAAGATTAGTCATTTTCGCCCTGCTTGTGGCGATGTTTACCCCGTCAGCAGTTGCTGATGAGGGTATGTGGATCCCGGTCCTGATTGGGAAATACAACATCCAGCTGATGCAGGAAAACGGCTTCAGGCTCACTGCCGAGGATATATACAGCATCAACAAGGCCTCAATGAAAGATGCCGTGGTGCTCTTCGGCGGCGGTTGTACAGGTGAGTTCATCTCAGACAAAGGGCTGATTATTACAAACCACCATTGTGGATACGGATCAATACAGAATCACTCGACTCTTGAACATGATTACCTGGCTGATGGGTTCTGGGCATCCTCAAATGCAGAGGAACTTTCGAATCCCGGGCTGACGGTGACTATCCTCAAGTACATGGAGGATGTCACAGACAGGGTTCTTGCCGGTGTCACAGATGATATGGACAAGGAAAAAAGGGATGCCATTGTAAACGCAAACATCACCGCCATCAACAATGAAGCCGTTAAGGGTACTCATTACCTCTCTGCAGTCAGGCCATTCTTCATGGGTAACCAGTATTTTCTGATTGTCAATGAGGTATTCCGTGATGTCAGGCTGGTGGGAGCACCTCCTTCAGCCATAGGCAAGTTCGGTGGCGACACTGACAACTGGGTATGGCCGCGCCATACCGGCGATTTCTCCCTCTTCAGGGTTTATGCTGACAGTGAGAATAAGCCTGCAGCTTATTCGGCTGAAAACGTACCATATAAACCGGCGTATCATTTCCCTGTTTCACTCGCAGGCGTCAGTGAGGGCGACTTCACCATGGTCTTCGGTTATCCCGGAAGAACCCAGGAGTATGCACCCTCACAACATATAAGGATGCTTAAGGATGTGATCTATCCGAAGCAGGTGGAGATACGCGGAAAGAAGATTTCCATCATGGAACAGGAGATGGCTACAGACCCGCTGATAAGACTCAAATATTCGGGCAAGTCATTCGGCCTGGCTAATGGCTGGAAGAAATGGATAGGGGAGATTCAGAGCCTTGACAACATGGACGGTGTCAAGCGCAAGGAGGCCTTTGAGAAAGAGTTTATGACCTGGGTGGCAGCTGACCCGTCCCGTATGCAGAAATACGGCAGCCTCTTTGAACAGTATGACGAAATATATGACAGCTATGCCAAATATTACCTTGTCAGTATCTATACCTCTGAGGTCTTCGGCTCCGCAGGCGCTGAGCCTGCAAGCCTTGCAGGCGCCTTCAGCAGAGCAGTGGAGCTGGCAGCAAAGCAGAGCCCCGACCTCGGGAAGGAACTTGAACGACTACAGGGCTATGCAGATGGCTTCTTTCGCAACTATGACCAGGATGTATCTAAAAAACTGTTTGTCGCGGTCATGGAACTGTATGGCAAGAATGTGGAGACCGAATGGCAGGCACCGGCATACAGGGAGCTGGCAGCATCATGCAAAGGCAACTTCGGGGCTGTGGTTGACAAGCTCTTTGCCAGATCAGTGTTCACTGATGAGGAGAGGGTGAAGACGCTGCTTGCCAGTTTTGATGCAAAAAAGATTCAGAGGGATCCTTTCTATATCCTGGCTGTCTCTGCAGCGGAGCTGATAGAATCGAGGGTGAGGCCTGAGATGGTTTCAGCTGACGCCCGCCTGACCGAGCTGAACAAGCTTTACATGGCGGCACAGATGGAACAGGGCAAAGACAAGGTCTTCTATCCGGATGCCAACTCAACACTCAGGCTGGCTTACGGTAAGGTGATGGGATACGATTCACGCGATGCCGTTTATCACAAGCATTACACCACCCTCACAGGGGTGATGGAGAAGGATAACCCCGCGATATATGATTATGATGTTCCCGACAGGCTGAGGGAGCTTTATGAGAAGAAGGACTTCGGCAGGTACGCAATCAACGGCGATGTCCCTGTCTGCTTCATCGCCAACAACCACACCACAGGCGGCAATTCGGGAAGCCCGGTGCTTAACGCCGAGGGGCACCTTATAGGGGTCAACTTTGACCGCGCATGGGAGGGTGTGGCGTCAGATATCATGTACAACCCGGCACAGAGCCGCAACATAAGCCTTGATATAAGGTATGTCCTGTTTATTGTCGACAAGTTTGCAGGTGCAGGCTACCTTATTGATGAGATGACACTGGTTGGCGAGCCTCAGCATACTCCCTGACCTGGAACATGAAGGCCTGAAGCCGTGTCTCCAGTGAGACTGTATCCTGGCCGTCGTAGGGAATGTTAAGGAAAGGAATATTGTTGTAGTCCTTCCGGAACGAATCGCTTACTGATGCTATCAATGTGCCGGGCATGCATGTAAAGGGAAGTATAGCAGCAATGCCTGATACGCCTCTCTGCGCAAGGGCTGCCGATGAGCCCATGGCTATCGGCGGGTCACCGTCGTAGAATTCGCTGACATACTTGTTGCTCAGCTTAAGTATTTCATGCAGAGAGACATCCTTAGTGGTGTCAGTGTATTTGTTTATACCCCTGAGGAGGTAGTCAACTATCACCTCCTGCCCGATACCCTGAATCTTCGATTTTATAAGCCCCCTGGTGTCGTTTTTCCACTTGCTGTCGCGGGTAAAACGATGCGTGGAGTAGGTGATCCATTCCGAGAAGGGGCCTATCACCACCTCAGCCCCGAGGTTTTCGAGACGGTTGGCAATATTGCCGTTGCATCCGGCATTGTCACGCATGTAAATCTCCCCAAGGACTGCTACGACAGGTCTCCGGCGACTCCTGTCAGCCTTAACAGCCATGAATTCACCGGCAATCTCCACCAGCAGACGGCGGAGGCCCCGGCTGTTGTTTTCAATACAATTCTCCACCTTCTTCAATGCCGCCTGGTAGACTGCCTCTGTTTCGCCTTTGTTCAGCTCATAGGGCCGGATCTCACGGTACAGTTTCCTTATGTAGTCAAATGAGACGAATCCTTTCCATGCACTGATCCTGAACTTCCGGCTCCTGTCGCCTGCCAGATCGGCATAGGCGGTGTCATTGGAGGGTGTTACCAGCTCAGCATCCTTAAATCCCAGCCTGTCAAAGAGTATCCTCTGGAACTGGTTATACTGTCCGAACCGGCACGGGCCGTTATGGTCAGGCATGAAGAAGCTCATCTTCGAGGGATCAGCACCCGGCTCCATCAGCTTCTTGAGGAAACTGCCTGTGGTACATATCATCGGGAAGCACTCCTTGGAGGAGGTGTATTTTCTGCCAAGTGCGATATCCTCGTCCGTCTGTTTCGGGAGCACCTCCGAAGGGATTCCTATACTACGTGCAGCGGCTGCGACAAAATAGGCGCCGTCATGCATATAGGGGAAGTAGAGGGTCCTGTTGACCGGCGGCTCTGACGGACTGGGACGCGGCCGGATAACGGTCAGATCTTTCTTTTCATTCTGTTCCGCGCCTGTCAGGCTGTCAAGGAACGCCTCGATACGTGTTACCATCCCTGCGTCGGCAGAGTGCTCGTCAACCTCCAGGTGAAGGAAGGGCTTGCCCTTGAGCTCTTCGGTAATGTAGTGCCAGATAAATGAGTCGGGCCCGCACCTGAAGTTACTGATGTAAACGGCATAAAGACCTTCGGTTCTGGCAACATACTGTGCGGCGGCAATCATCTTCTGGCCGTTGGGCCAGTACATGTTCCGATAGTTTGTGTAGATATCCCCTACCTGAAGATCAAGCATGTCAAGAGGAATGGGCATGACATCCTGTGCCAGTAGTTTCTCGGTGAGACCGAGGTTGAGGTGAGGATCAGTGCTGTTGTATGGCCTGCCCAGAATGATCACCGGCCTGCAGCCGGAAGGGACATTTGCCAGCACCTCACGCCCGTATTCCACAAGACCCTTCTCAAACGAGATCTGGACACCGTCAGCCTTATAAACAGCCTTTCTGATCCTTTCTCCGCTAAGGCCGAACCTGTCACCGAAGAATGAGATCATCTCTTTCACCAGTGCACGCTCAAAATACCTGAAGTGTAGGGTGGGCGTGAGGAACTTCGAATCATCTACCTTACCCCTGAGGGCGGCCTTAACCATAAAGGGGAACGACTGTATCCACGGGCAGTTGGAGTTTGTGGTCGTGTCACCTTCCTTGTATTTGCCGCTGACAATGAAGGGGAGAAAGACATAATCAACTCCCTTGTCAAGAAGGTCTATCACATGTCCGTGCATCAGCTCAACCGGCAGACAGGTCTCAGAGGTGATAGTCTCAATAGATTGTGCTATTAGTTTCTTGTCAGACTCCCTTGAGAGAATGACTCTGAAACCCAGCTCCTCAAAGAAGGTCCTCCAGAAGGGAAATTGCTGGTAGTAGATCATCAGTGCCCTTGGTATTCCAACGGTAGGCTTACCGTCTGCCTCTCTTTCAATGTAGTCTCCGGTGAGCATTCCGGTCCTTATTTTAAAAAGGTTGGGGAGGTGGCCCGTGTTCTTCTTTCGCCCGTCAGTCTCGTATTTTTCACAGCGGCCCCCGTAGAATAGCGGTTTGTCATCTCCCTCGATCTTCACCCTGCTAATCTCGCAGTGGTTTACGCAGCCGTTGCAGACGAACCTGCTCATCTCGTAGGTGGCGTTGCGTATGCCGAAGCCCCGGAAGGATGTCTTTTGTCCTTCAGTCATTGATCGCTGCGCCAGAATAGCTGCTCCTATGGCACCGGTAACGTCGAAGTGTGGAGGAATAATTATCTTTTTCCCGAGCACCTGCTCAAAGGCAGCCACCACGGCTTTGTTGTTCGTCACTCCTCCCTGGAAGAATATCTTGTCGCCAACCTTCCGGTCAGCCACTACCTTCTGGAGGTAGTTATATACTATGGAGTATGCCAGTCCTCCAACGAGGTTATCATTTCTTGCGCCTTTCTGCATGAATGAATTCAGGTCTGACTCCATGAATACGGTACAGCGGTCGCCCAGCTTGACGGGCGACTCTGACTTCAGGGCCATGGCTCCGAACTCATCAATAATCTTAATGTTCAGCTTCTCTGCCTGTTCTTCCAGGAATGAACCGGTGCCGGCGGCGCATACCTTGTTCATCTCAAAGTCTACCACCACCCCGTTCTCGATGCTGATATACTTGGAATCCTGTCCTCCGATCTCAAAAATGGTGTCAACCGTAGGGTCATAGTCTATTGCGGCCGTGGCCTGTGCCGTTATCTCATTCCGGATGGTATCGGCACCGATGAAGTCGCCGGTGAGGTATCTTCCTGATCCGGTGGTTCCTGCGCCGATGACTACCACGTCGTTTCCCGCTTCGTCGTAGATTTCGGTCATGCCTTTCTGTATTGCCTCCAGGGGCTTGCCGGCTGTAGGCAGGTACCGTCTCGCCACTACGTTATGCTGAGGGTCTATCAGTACGACATTTGTGCTCAGGGAGCCGACATCAATGCCCAGGTATACCGGGATTTTGTCAGTGCCGTTTTTCCTGAACCTGACCTCCTTGTTATATGTTGCTTCGGATACTGTGAGCTGAGGGAGGCTGCTGAAAACCGTGCTGTCGTTATTAAGGTACTCCTCCAGCTGCGCCAGCCCGGCAAAGTGATCCATCTGTAAACGGTTGGAATGGCAGTACATGACAGCGCCGATAGCACCCATCGAGGCATGATGCTCGGGAATGATCAGCTCTTCAGGGGAGAGGTCAAGAACCTCGCGGAATGCTCTCACCATACCTTTGTTGGCGGCGACGCCTCCGGAGAAGATCACGGGTTTTCTGATCTCCTTGCTTCGCGCCACCGTGCTCCGGAAATTCCTTGCCAGCGCAAAACACAGTCCTGCCACAATATCATGCAGCGGGGTGGCCAGCTGCTGGTGGTGTATCATGTCACTCTTGGCAAAGACGCTACAGCGTCCGGCGATACGTGGCGGATTGACCGAACGCATAGCCATCTCGCCAAACTCCTTCTCTATGGGGACACCTATACGCTTTGCCTGCTGGTCGAGAAAAGAGCCTGTACCCGCAGCGCAAACACTGTTCATCTCAAAGTCAACCAGCCTGGCATAATCATCGGAAGGTTGCCTTTCAAGAACAATAAACTTGGAGTCTTCCCCCCCGATCTCAATGACGGTCCGGGCGTCAGGGAAGAGTCTGCCAGCCGCAGTGGCCTGGGCAATGATCTCGTTGACGAAGAGGCCGCCGATGAGTCCGGATGCAAGCTTCCCCCCTGTGCCGGTAAGGGCTATGCCCCTGATCGTCTCCGGCGGATGATCTTTCAGAAGTGAGCGGAGGCGTTCATGTAGCACATTGAATGGTTTTCCATGGACATAGTCATAATAATCTTCGACAATACTGAAATGCTCATCGAGCAGTACGGTGTTAAGTGAAACGGATCCTATGTCAAGTCCTATGAAGTAGCCGCTGTCTGCTGTGCTCAATAAAGATCCTTTATCCATGGAGATCAGGTTTTAGCATACACACCCCCTGAGGGTTAATATCAGCAATTTAGTAAATTATGCTCAATCTCAAGATAAATGTGCAAAAATGTGATATATATTAGTTTGTGGGCACTGATGGAAAAGAAAAAGGGAGTTCGGTGACGGAACTCCCTTTCAATCTGTTACCTGTTGAGATTAATTCATCAGGATCTTCATGTCCTCATCAACCGTTGTAATACCGGCTATGCCGAATTTCTCAACGAGCACGTTGACCACGTTTGGTGACAGAAAGCCCGGGAGAGTTGGACCGAGGTATATCTTCTTCACGCCCAGGTAGAGGAGGGCCAGAAGGACGATGACAGCCTTCTGTTCATACCATGCGATGTTAAATGCTATGGGCAGCTCATTGATGTCATTCAGTTTGAAGGCATCCTTGAGCAGCAGTGCGGTCACTGCCAGCGAGTAGGAGTCGTTGCACTGTCCGGCGTCAAGTACGCGAGGTATTCCGTTGATATCGCCCAGTTTCAGCTTATTGTACCTGTATTTGGCGCAGCCAGCCGTCAGGATGACAGTATCCTTAGGAAGTGCCTTTGCAAAATCGGTGTAGTATTCGCGGCTCTTCATTCGTCCGTCACATCCACCCATCACAACAAATTTCCTGATGGCACCGCTCTTCACTGCATCCACAACCTTATCAGCCAGCAGTGCCACCTGGTTATGGGCAAAGCCTCCTATCAGGGTGCCTGTCTCTATCTCCTTGGGAGGAGCACATTTTTTTGCGTGCGCAATGATTGCCGAAAAGTCTTTCTCCTTACCAGGCTCCCTGTCAGGAATATGGGGGCAACCGGGATACCCTGACGAACCGGTAGTATAGATCCGGTCGCTGTAGCTTTCGCGCAGCGGCACTATGCAGTTTGTTGTGAAGAGAACGGGTCCGTTGAAGCTCTCAAATTCGGTAGTCTGTCTCCACCATGAGTTTCCATAGTTGCCTACAAAGTGCTTGTATTTCTTGAAAGCAGGATAGTAGTTTGCAGGAAGCATCTCGCTGTGGGTATAAACATCAACGCCTGTGCCTTCGGTCTGGCGCAGAAGCTCTTCCATGTCTTTCATGTCATGTCCGCTGATCAGGATGGCAGGGTTTTTCCTGACACCCAGGTTGACCTCGGTGATCTCGGGGTTCCCGTAAGCGGTAGTGTTGGCTTTGTCAAGAAGTGCCATTACTTCAACCCCGTGTTTGCCAGTCTCGAGCACCAGGGCTACGAGCTCATCCACTGAGAGGTTGTCATTGGTGGTGGCGGTAAGGGCACGTTGAATGAAGGCGTCAACGCTGTCGCTGTTGAAACCAAGGTTACCGGCATGTTCTGCGTATGCCGCAATACCCTTTACTCCATAGATTACCAGCTCGCGAAGCGAACGTATATCCTCGTTAAGCGTTGTAAGGACACCCGTCTTTTCAGCCATGTCAACCATATCCTGCTCGCTTGCAGGCTTCCATGTTGCGCTTGCATGGAGATTACCGGGGATGGCAATAGAATGGCCCTTCATCTCGCCCACGAATTTCTCCCTCAGGGCGATGCCCTGATTGATCTTTGAAAAGATCTTAGCCTTGTCAAAGTTGGCATTGGTGATGGTTGTGAACAGCGCTTCCTGAACGAATCTGTCAACCTTCGCATTTGAATAGTGGTTCTCACGGGCAATGGTTCCAAGTATGGAGATGCCTTTGGCAACCCATACCAGCAGATCCTGCGCCTGTGCAACATCGTCCGTCTTTCCGCATACGCCTTTGATGACGCATCCGGTTCCTTTTGCCGTTTCCTGGCACTGAAAACAAAACATGCTCATTTCTTAACTTTTTTAGTTTGGTATTTATTTTATATAAATTCGTTTATATCCACTCATCACTGAGGATCTTTCCATCAATGCTTACCATGATTGCCTTGACCGGCACTTTCCTTGAGGCCCGGGCCATGGCTGTACGTACCATCTGTATGAGACCCCCGCAGCAGGGGACCTCCATCATCATGACGGTGATAGTATTCACCTTTGCAGTATCTATCATTACCGTCAGTTTATCTATATAAGTTTCTGTCCCATGGTCGAGTTTCGGGCAGGCTATTGCAAGGGCTCTGCCTTTCAGGAAGGCGTTGTGGAATGACCCCATTGAAAATGCCACACAGTCGGCCGCAAGCAGCAGGTCAGCACTCCTGTAAGCCGGGGAGTTGGGATTGACAAGATGCATCTGCACCGGCCAGTGGGTTAGCTGCGAAGGTGTCACTGCCGCAACCGTGTCAAACGCCGGTGCTGGGGCTATCAGCCTCTCCCTGCTGCCGGGACAGGTGCCGCCAGCGTGTAAATGATGAACATCAGGTGCAGGATGTGCATGCTGTAAACCAGGTGCTGCCTGTTCATGCCGAATACCAGATGCAGCATGTTTATGCCGGGAGGTCTCGTTAACCACATCAAGAACCTCCTGAACGTTGAATGACAGATCTTTGGAATGTACCTCCAGCCAGGTGGAACCCTCCTCCAGGTATCCGTACTCATTATGATCTTTCAGATGCCTGAGATGGGCAATGACAGTGTTCGTACCTTTATTCACCATTTCAGCAATCACGGCGATCTCATCATACGGTTCAGCCTCTCTTTTCTCGATGGTGATGGCATCCTCCGGGCAGTGGCCTATGCAGGCACCCAGCCCGTCGCACATCAGCTCTGACACCAGCCTGACCTTGCCGTCAATCACCTGGAGGGCCCCTTCATGGCAGTTTGGCACACAGATACCACAACCGGTACACCTCTCTTCATCAATCCTGATTATCTCTCTTTGCATTGATTTTCTATCTGTTTACAATGCAAATGTACCTTACGGGCAAAATATAGATTGTAACAATTGTTACAAATTGCGAATTATCTTTATTTTTAACAAAAAAAATGAAGTTTCCTGTTCTGAGACGATCGCCGCTGTTTGCCGGCCTTGATGATACCGAGATTGAAGGTCTTCTTGAAAGCGTGAACTACAGGGTAAGGTTCTTCCATGCCGGAGCGGTGGCTGCCCTGGCAGGGGAGGAGATATCCTCGGTAATGATTGTGCTTTCGGGCAGCATGAAGGGTGAGATGACCGACCTGGCGGGCCGCACCATTAAGATCGAAGATGTCAATCCTCCCCAGGCTCTGGCGTCAGCATTCATTTATGGCGCAGGAGCACATTATCCGGTAAATGTAATAGCTAACATGGATTCAGAGTTGCTGATAATTGGCAAGGCCGATTACCTGACCCTCATGAAGAGCGACACGCGGATCCTCTCCAACTATCTCACCGTGATCTGTACCAAGGCTCTCTTTCTTTCAGGCAGGATCAGGTTCCTCTCATTCCGTACCATAAGGGGTAAGTTTGCCTATTACCTATCCTCACTTCCCGGGGCTATTTCGGGCAGGGTGATTGTTGACCGCACTCAGCAGGAACTCTCGGAGTTCTTCGGGGTGACCCGGCCGTCACTTGCCAGGGCCATAGGGGAGATGGAGGATGAGGGTCTCATTGCGGTAAACAGGCGCGAGGTCAGGCTGCTCGATATCAGGGGCCTGTCAAGGCTCTCTGAGGGGTGATGGCAGGAATCAGATAAGCATGTCACGCCCTTTTCGTTCATGCCCCGGTCCGGGCAGGGTGACTGTGAAGCAGCTGCCGTTACCGGGGGTGCTCTCTACTGTGATAGTCCCCTTGCTGATCGTTACGAGCTCATGAACGAGTTTCAGTCCTATGCCTGTTCCCTTCTCGGAATCGGTTCCCTGGGTAGTGAATATTTCGTTACCGGTAAAGATCGTCTGCTGACGATCTGCACTTATGCCAACACCGTTGTCACATACCCTGATTATTACCCATTCGCCTGATTCTTCCCTCTCTTTCACATGGATGGTTACACGGCCGCCGTGATTGGTGTATTTGATAGCGTTTGACAGAAGGTTCCTTATGATTATATCTGCAAGGTCTCTGTCAAACCATCCCTTTGACCGGCCAACCTGGGTGAAGTTGAGTGAGATGTTCTTCCTGTCCGCGCTGTCTTTCAGTATGCTTATGTTGGTCAGGATGATGTCCGCAATGTCGTTTTCAGCCGGTGAATTGCGGATCATGCCTTCCTGTCCTCTGCCCCATACAAGCATATTCTCCAGCAGGGTGATCAGCATCTGTGAATACTGGATGCACGAATCCGCCAGCGACTCTGTCTTATCGCGATATTCCTCTTCCTTGAGCAGATAGAGTGAATAGAGGATATTCACGACGGGGCTGCGCAGGTCATGTGATATTACTGAGAAGATTTTATTCTTGAGGCTGATGGTCTCAGACAGCTTTCTGTTCTGCTGTGCTATCTGCTCATTACGTGCGTTAAGCTCGTCACTCTTCTCCCTCAGCTCCCTGGTTCTCTTCTCAACCCGCGTCTCCAGGCTCCTGTTCAGTTCTTCCAGCTGTAATGAGAGCTTCTCCCTCTCCCTGCCTGAACTTATCCATTCACGGATAAGAAGGGTGGCCTGTATCATTACAAACACAAGCATCAGGAATGAGAGAATATAAAGCTGCTGGTTTTCCTCCAGTGCATTGGCAAGCAGGATGTCAGCGATGACCCCAAACCCGATGGCGAGGAATGCTATAAGGTAAAGCAGATCGATCCATCTTCGCCTGAGCACTCCTTTCATGCTCATTGTGATGACGTAAAGCAGCGCAAAAATAGCTGTTGCCTGAACAACCCACACTGAATATGAAAAGAGATATACCGGCAGCGTGAGCACAAGGATAACGCCTGCAAGGAATATGACATCAACTGCCAGGGCGAATTTCCTGAACCAGCGGGTGGGGTATATCATGCATGCGAGCCAGGCACCGGATGCTATCATCATGAAAAGTATAAGGTATTCTCCCCTGACGATCAGATTCCAGTTGGTGACATTCGTTATCGTGACAAGGTAGGGCGCCGACAGAAAAGGCCTGAGCGCCAGGCAGAGCACCAGTATGGAGAACATCAGCAGTTTTCTGTCCCTTCTGTCGAGCAGATAGAAGATGAAAAAGAAGAGGAACGAGGAGAACAGCATACCCGAAGCAGCTATGGAGATGAACCACTGGTTTGTGAAATTGGTCTGGATGGAATGGAATGTGCCCACCTTCATAGGCATCCAGAAGCCACCCCTGCGATGTTCGTAGTTTGATACCCGGATCAGTATCTCAAGGGTGTCCTTGCCTGGCAGATAGCTGAAGAAAAGAGGCTCATAAGAGGGAATAGACTCGGCTCTGCTGCGTGCCGGAGTACCGTTTCTTGCAACGGTGACGCCGTTTATCGCTATCTCGTAAGAGGTGTCGAAGACGGGCATGTCTATGCCCATCCGGTCACGGTATCCTGAGGGAAGAAGAATCAGAGCCCTGTAAGTGCCGTACCCAAATGGTGGCAGCTGCACTCCGTCAACGGTATATTCATTCCAGTATCCCGGCACTTTCCCGTAACAGTCAGGCTGGAGGGTGTCCTGAATTTTACCGGGGGTACCATAAATGAATGTGCCGAAAAAGAACTCCCACTCGCCGTTCATCCGCACGGAGAAATCGTCGCCCTGCTGGATATTTCTAAGGTCTAGCACGCCCTCCGTCATCCTTGGCGTGGTAGCGACGGCATGGTTAGACAGAAGAACGATGCAGAACAGCGAGAGAATAATCTTTTTCAGCACACTCACCTGGATATTATTTATTATTTATTCAACAGGCCACGGTTTTCAAGCAGGGCCTCAATGCCCGGCTCGCGTCCCCTGAAGGCTATCCACATCTCAAGCTCATCCTTTGATCCTTTGCGGGCCAGGATCTCCTTCTCGAAGCGGGCGGCAACCTCAGGGTTGAAGATATCACCTGTCTCCTTGAATGCCTTGAACGCATCGGCATCAAGCTGCTCACACCAGATGTAGCTGTAGTAACCTGCTGCATAGCCTCCGATGATGTGGTTGAAGTAAGTAGACCTGTAGCGGGGGATAATCTCCTTTATCAGACCGTACTTGTCCATGGCGTTCTTTTCAAACTCACCGATATTGATCTCTGCCGGTTCGGTCAGAGAGTGGTACTCCATGTCAAGCGAGGAGGCTGCCAGGTACTCGACAGTGGTGAAGCCGGCATTGAACTTGCCTGCATTCTCAATCTTCTCTATCAGTGCGTCAGGAATAATCTCGCCTGTCTGGTAATGCTTGGCGTACACCTTCAGCACTTCGGGTTCGAAGACCCAGTGCTCCATAATCTGCGAGGGCAGCTCCACAAAGTCGCGTGAGACACCACTTGTATATTCGGTGTTTGAAAGCAGGCTGTGCAGTGCATGGCCGAACTCATGGAAAAGGGTGCTTGCCTCGTCAGGGGTGAGCAGTGAGGGTGTATCACCTGAAGGGGGAGTGAAGTTGGTAACCATGCTCACCAGCGGGGTCACGAATTTGCCTTTCTCGTCCAGCCTCTGTGGCCTGATGCCGCTGCACCATGCACCTCCGCGCTTGGAAGCTCTCGGGTGATAGTCGATCATGAGGATACCCACATGCTTCTGGTCTCTTTTTACCTCAAAGGTTTTTACGTCAGGATGATACAGCGGAATGTCATTCCTTTCGCTGAACTCCAGCCCGTAAAGCCTGTTGGCAACATAAAACATACCGTCGGTGACGTTTTTTGCTGAGAAATAGGGCTTTGTCTCCTCATCGCTCAGGTCATACTTTTCCTTGCGGATTTTTTCAGTGTAGTAGAACCAGTCCCATGGCTCAAGGTTGAACTTGCCGCCTTCCCTGTCAATCATCTCCTGCTGTGCTGCTGCCTCTGCCTTTGCTACCGGCAGGGCGGCTTCCCATATCTGGGCAAGGAAATTAAGAACAATCTCGGGCTCTTTGGCCATGTTGCGCTCAAGTACATAGTCGGCGTGACTTTCGTAGCCGAGAAGCCTGGCTTTTTCAACGCGAAGCCTGATGATATCAGCAAGAATCTGGTTGTTGTCATTCTCATTGCCGTTGTTGCCACGCATCATGTATCCTCTGAATATCTTCTCCCGGAGCGCCCTGTTGTCAGCGTATGTCATGAAGGGGATATAGCTGGGATTTTGCAGGGTGAAAAGCCATTTGCCCTCCACGCCCTTTTCATTTGCAGCGGCTGCAGCCTGCGCCCTGACACCTTCAGGAAGTCCGGACAGGTCTTGCTCGTTGTCAATGACGAGGGTGAAGCCGTTGGTCTCAGCCAGCAGATTCTGACCAAATTTAATGGAGAGAAGCGACTGCTCGCTGTTAAGCTGACGAAGCTTGTCTTTATCCTCAGGGGAGAGACCGATACCGCTGCGGATGAAGTCGAGATACTCGTCTTCGAGCAGCTTGCTTTCCTCAGGGGTAAGGTTGAACCTGTCACGGTTTTCGTAAACCGATTTTACCCTTTCAAAGAGTTTTTCATTCAGTGAAATATCGTCGTTGTGCTTTGAGAAGAGGGGAGACATATCCCTCTGAAGTGCCTGGATGGAGTCATTGGTATTGGCTCCGCTCAGCGGACCCATGGCACGCTGCACCTTCGCCAGTAGCTGGCCTGTGAACTGCATTGCCCTGACTGTGTTGTCAAAGGTAGGTTCCTCAGTGTTGTTGATGATGGTATTTACTTCAGCCATCTGCTCCTCCATGCCTTTCAGGTAGGCTGGCTTGAAATGTTCAAATTTGATCAGGTCAAAGGGGGGTACCTCAAAGGGCGTATCCCAGTCGCAGTAAAACGGATTCTCGCAGGTCTCCTTCTTGCAGGATACTGCCCCGATTGAAGCAATCAAAAGCATAATGAACAGTTTTTTCATAACGGTAGGGTTTGGGTTTAGAAGGCTAAAAATATGGATTAATGGCCACAATTCAAAAAACTGGGGTTAATTGAGTTTGCCAACCTCCTTAAACGGAGGTCAGGCTACTGTCGGTATTCGATCAGCGGGTCACCCTTTTTGACTTTATCTCCGCTCTTCACAAGTATTTTGTTGACCACTCCGTCGCGGTCAGAGCGCACCTCTCTGATGCTTTTACCGATCATTAGATACATCAGTATCTCACCCTTTTTCACCTCCCCGCCTGCAGTCAGCAGCTCTTCTTCAGGCCAGTATGTTGAGGTTGCGCCGGAGTAGATCAGTGCTGTTCCGTCCTCGGGAGCCGGCAGGAGCTGTTTCTTTGAGACCTTCACCTGCCCCCCCTGCAGCATCTCGGCCTTTTTATCTTCCACTTCCTTCAGGAAGCGGCTCTTTGCGGCGCCAGATTTATAATCGCGGTACTGCCTGTCGTGCATCGCCAGTTCAAACAGCTCCTCCTCATCCGGGCCGAGGGGCCATCCGTTCTGTTCCATCTCCGTGCGAAAACCGTCAAGGGCATCAGGATAATTATCCTGGGGGTTGCCATCGTAAAACTCTTTACCCTCATTTTTTGCAAGCGCAATCAGCTCAGGCGCCAGGGGCCCCGGCAGTGTGCCTGCGCGACCAAGGAGCATGTCCCATGAGTTCGGGTCTATCATTGCAAATCGCTCTTTGCCGTTTACCAGTGAGATGATGTTCATCAGTGCGACGTTCTTAACATACTGGCTGAAGGGTGTAACCAGGGGCGGGTAGCCCATCATGGGCCAGATGTGCTCTACCTCCCTGAAAAGCCATACAACCAGCTCGTCTTCTGATAGTTCCGGTTTGCCCTTTGCTTTGAGTGCCGCGTTGATACCCTGGTGAACTCCCTTGAGATCAGCCATCATGCTGCCCATCATACCTCCGGGAAGACCTGAACCGATCAGCAGAGAGGTCATCTGCCTGTTGCGCTGGTCAATGAAGTAACCAAGGAAATCGTCAATGAATTCCTGGGTGAGTGAACGGACTTTCATATACTCATCCATGTTGATCTCCGGTACCTCAAACCCGGCATCCTTCATGATAGCCTGTATGGCCAGTATATCAGGATGTACCATTCCCCAGCTAAGAGGCTCCATTGCCACATCAAGATAGTCTGCCCCGGCCCTGGCTACTTCGAGCATGGAAGCGACCGACATGCCCGGACCACTGTGACCGTGATACTGCACTATCATGCCAGGGTATTTCTTTTTAATCCTTTTCACCAGCTCCCCCAGGGATGCAGGCCTGCCTACACCCGCCATATCCTTCAGACAGATTTCATCTGCACCGTACTCTACAACATGGTCAACCACTCCCATGAAGTAATCAACAGTGTGAACAGGAGAGTGGGTGATTGAAAGAGCAGCCTGTGAGATCATGCCTGCCTCACGCGCATATTTCACGGAAAGCTCGAGGTTACGGTGATCATTAAGACCGCAAAATGAACGCGCAATATCTACACCCTGCGCTTTTTTTACTTTGTACATCAGACGCCTGACATCGGCAGGTACAGGATACATCCTTATGCCATTCAGTGCACGCTCAAGCATATGTGTCTGTATGCCTGCCCTGTTGAACGGCTTTAACCACTCCCTGACGGCCGCATTGGGATTCTCCCCATATAGAAGCTGAACCTGCTCAAATGCTCCTCCGTTGGTCTCAATACGGTCAAAACAACCCATGTTCACAATGTGGGGAGCCACTGCAGACAACTGGTCAACCCTGGGCTGGTACTTGCCTGATGACTGCCACATATCTCGGTAAAGGAGACTGAATTTTATCTTCTGTTTCATAGTCTTTAAAGGTCCCGGGATTTGTAAAAATGATCCGCTGGCTTTTCATGTCAAAGATAACTCAGATACCGCACTTTCATGTGATAATTGTCAATATAAAAAGAAGAAGATACCCGCTGCGGGGTATCTTCATTTCAACCTAAACCTGATCGTAGACAGGCCGGACGGCCTGATTAAGGAAGGAAAAAAAAAGTCTTTCTTCCGGATCTATTTGATGAGATCCGGGAAATAGGCTGCGATGAGCCTGGTAGCATCAAAATCGTCGGTCTTGCCCTGTGCAAGAACTTTCTGATGGAAATAGTCTAACCTGTCAAGCCGGTCTTCATCAGTGCTTAACCCGGCGCTCCCGTACTGTTTGGCAACCTTGTTGACACCGAAGTACTTACCATTGCAGGTGTACATCACTGACAGCTCATCGGAGACCACAACATAGTTTTTGCATCTTTTATCTTTGTCAACAAAGACCTTGATTGTCAGCGGTGAACTGTCATAGCTGATGAGATAGCATTCGAGAGCTTCGCCCGCAAGCATCATCGGCTGATCACAGACCTCGATAGTGTACCTTCCGAATGGGGTGTTGGAATTCCCCTTTACAATAACTTTGCCGTAAGAGGCCACAGCCATACAGGCAAAGAGTAACAGAGCAAAATAAATTCTTTTCATGACTAACCCGTTTTTGTTTTACACTTAAACTGTCCTTGAGAAAAAGCGGAACTGTCCTTTTCCATCTTCTTTTCAGTATAAAGACCGGCAACCCCTCACAGTGTTGCACATTCTTTCCGTTAAACTTTTGTTAATCGTGCTCAATATCTCATAAAAATCAGTATATCAAGATAATATAAAGCCGAAAAAGTCTTCTGTGTAATGATTTATCGGAGTTTTTGCAATTCTTCCCTGATTTTCAGTAATTTTGTTCATCATTTTAATGATATGCACAGACTGGAACACAGGTTTATGATGAATCGCCTCGGACGCAGGCTGTATCACTGCCTTATGTTCTATAACTGATAGCCTTTCTGTGAGGGCCCCCCGACGGCTCCGCTGCTTCCATTCCACTACCATTCAGGTTTTAGTTAAATCTTTATGAAAGGCTTAATATTCAGTATAAAAAGGTATGCAATTCATGACGGCCCAGGTATCAGGGTTACCTTCTTCATGAAGGGATGTTTCCTCGACTGCTGGTGGTGCCACAATCCTGAGGGTAAGGTGCCCTGCATCAGGATGGTTGAAAGAACTGACAGGATAGGCCGCAGGGAGTTCATGTCACAGGAACAGGTGGGCCATGAATATGCACCAGAGGAGATAATAGCGAAGGCTGAGGTTGACAGGGTATTCATGGAGCACTCGGGGGGCGGCGTGACCTTCTCCGGGGGAGAGCCTCTGATGCAGCCTGAGTTCCTGATTGAGACACTGACTCTTTTGAAAAGTGCAGGGTTCCATACAACAGTTGACACTTCGGGATATGTAAGCCGGGAGATACTCCAGTCAGTTATGGGTCTCACCGATCTCTTCCTTTATGACATCAAGCATACTGATCCGGAGGTGCATAAAAAGTTCACCGGAGTGAGCAACGGACTCATAATCTCAAACCTTGACATGCTGCTGGCAGAAGGAAAGGATGTGATGATTCGTATCCCCGTCATTCCGGGTGTTTCGGCTGATGCCGCCTATATGGAAACACTTCGTGATTTCATTGGCAGCCGGAACACCGGACACATAAAAGAGATAAACCTGCTTCCCTATCACAAGACAGGCAGTTCAAAGTACCGTCTTTTTGAGATGGAAGACAGGATGGCATCAGTCAAACAGGTGTCGAACGGTTATCTGGATGAGTACATTGACATACTCAGTCCCCTCGGAATACATGTAAAAAAAGGCGGATGACAACCCGTCTGCAGTAAGTAATAAATAAGGAGAACAGATCCATATGAAAATGACAGACAGAGTTATAAAGCTCAGGGAGCAGAGCCTGAATGCCACGGAGACCATTACGGCTGAGAGGGCGCAACTTATCACTCAGTTCTACTCCGCTCGCGAGGCCCAGGGTTTGTCGGCGGCGGTGCTCAGGGCGCGCGCCTTTGAACACCTGCTCAGCCACAAGGCTATCTGCATCAATGACGGCGAACTCATTGTGGGCGAAAGAGGCCCTGCACCCAAGGCAACACCCACCTATCCCGAGATAAGCCTGCACTCGATCCGGGACCTTGATATCCTCAATACACGCGAGAAGGTCTTTTTCAGGGTGAGCGACGATGTTAAAAAGATTTACAGTGAGGAGATCATTCCCTTCTGGAAGGGTCGCAGCAACCGTGACCGCATCATGGAACGAATGACCCCAGGGTGGCTCGCCGCCTATAAGGCCGGCATATTCACCGAGTTTCAGGAGCAGAGAGCGCCGGGCCACACGGTGTTGGGATACAAGATGTTCCACACCGGGTTCCTCGACCTTAAGCAGGAGATAGCTGATTCGGTTGCAGCGCTCGATTTTCGCAATGATATTTCTGCCTATGAAAAGAGTGAGGAACTGAAGGCAATGGACATTGCCTGTGATGCCATCATCATGTATGCCGGAAGGCATGCCGACGCCCTGGAGGTGATGGCGGCAGACGAGAAGGATGAAAAGCGCCGCGGCGAGCTGAGCAGAATGGCAGCAGTCTGCCGACGCGTGCCGGCCCATGCCCCGGAGACATTCCACGAGATGCTGCAGCATTACTGGTTCATTCACCTCGGAGTGGTTACAGAGCTTAATCCCTGGGATTCATTCAATCCCGGCCGCCTCGACCAGCACCTGTGGCCCATTTATAGAAAGGGTCTGGATGAGAACACCCTCACCCCGGAGAAGGCTTATGAACTCCTTGGATGCTTCTGGGTCAAGTTCAACAATCACCCCTCGCCACCCAAGATGGGCGTCACCGCGCAGGAGAGCAATACCTATACTGACTTCTGCCTGATAAACCTGGGCGGGGTGAAGCCTGATGGCACTGACGCAGTCAACCCGATGACCTATATTCTCCTCGATGTCATACAGGAGATGCGTATCCTGCAGCCCAGTTCCATGGTGCAGGTGAGTCGCAAGAACCCGGATTCCCTGGTACATAAGGCCCTTGATATAATAAGGACCGGCTTCGGACAGCCCTCTGTATTCAACACCGAGGCAATCATCGAGGAGCTTCTGCGCCAGGGCAAGAGCATCGTCGATGCCCGCAACGGCGGAGCGTCAGGATGCGTGGAGACAGGCGCCTTTGGCACTGAGTGCTACTGGCTGACCGGATACTTCAACCTGGTGAAGATCCTCGAGGTGACGCTCAACAATGGTTTTGATCGCCGCACTGGCGTGCAGGTGGGACCAAAGACAGGAGACCCCGGCTTATTCAGCACCTTTGATGGGTTTTTGAATGCATACCGGGAACAGGTTAACTACTTCGCCGACATAAAGGTGACGGGTAACAATGTAATTGAAAAGACCTTCGCCATTCACCTCCCTGTGCCCTTCCTGTCGCTTCTACTTGAAGATTGCATTGCCAACGGCAAAGACTACAATGCCGGCGGCGCCCGGTATAACACCACATATATACAGGGAGTGGGTCTGGGAAGCATCACCGATATCCTCACCTCAATCAGATTTAATATCTATGACCGGAAGAGGTTTACCTGGAATGAGATGCTGACCGCCCTGCAGAACAACTTTGTAGGGGCTGAGGAGATGCAGTATGAGATGATCTTCAATACTCCGAAGTATGGGAATGATGACGAATATGCTGATAAACAGGCTGTTACTGTGTTTGAGTATTTTCATGATGCCGTCAGCGGGAGGCCCACCCCGAGGGGAGGTATTCACCGCATCAACATGCTGCCTACCACCTCTCACGTCTACTTTGGCAATGTCACCGGGGCCACTCCCGACGGCCGCAATGCCTGGGTGCCCCTTTCAGAGGGTATCTCCCCTTCCCAGGGCGTTGACCGCCAGGGACCGACCGCTGTTATCAAGTCGGCTTCTAAAATAGACCATCTCAGAACCGGCGGTACGCTCCTCAATCAGAAGTTCTCACCGGAGTTCTTTGAGGATGAGGAAAGCTATCATAAACTCACCGCCCTGATCAGAAGCTACTTCAGCCTTGACGGTCATCACATACAGTTCAATGTCGTCAGCGCCGATACCCTCCGTGACGCGCAGAAACATCCTGAACTGTACCGTGACCTGATTGTCCGTGTAGCTGGTTACAGTGATTATTTCAATGACCTTGGCGATGATCTCCAGAACGAGATAATAAGGCGCACCGAGCATGGCGAACGGTGATTGCGAACTGCAATTGATCACTGAGATCAGCCTATCTGAATATTAGAAGTTGTTTTTTGACTGATTTACTTGACATTTCAATAAAAATTTACTATATTTTGTAAAATTTAATAAATGCTGCAGCCCGGGTGACACTGGTAACGGTTGCGGCAGTTAGTGTCTTGGCCGTGAAAAAGATATTCGATTATTTCGATACGCGCTACAGGGCTGAAATGCTTGGCAGGCCAGTTGATCAGACCGGTCCGGTTATTACCATCTCACGTCTGACAGGGTGTGACGGGAGGGAAGTTGCCGCGGAGCTCGTGGCGCAACTTAACCTCAGGTACAACACAAACAGATGGAAGTGGGTAGACAAGGATATCATCTATCATGCCGCCTATGAACTGAAGACTGACGCGCAGCGTGTTGAGACCTACTACCAGGGTTTGGGCATGACCGATATATCTCAGATGATAATGGCCTTCTCGGGCTCTTTTGTGACTGACAGCTCGGTCAAGAAAGCTATCAGGGAGGTGGTACATTCAATAGCACGTGACGGTTATGCAGTTATAATTGGGAGGGGTGGCGTAGCTATTACACACGATATGGCTAATGCCCTTCATGTCAGGCTGGTGGCTCCATTGTACTGGAGGGTCCGTAACGTGATGAGCAAGAAGGGTATGATTATAGAAAAGGCTGAGGAATACACTCTTCAGACAGACGAGAAGCGGCATAAGCTGCTAATCGATTTCCTTGAGAAAAAACCTCTCTCAATTGACCATCTCTTCGATGTGACATTTAACAGGAGCAGTTTTTCCATTGAGCAGATCTCGTCAATGATTATGACCATGTACGAGTCGAAGCTCGGCATTAAACTGAAATGATAATACCGTGTTTTCTAAGAGTTTGGGCACGGTTGGTTGGCAAATATGTGAGGAGGGTAATAAAAGGGCCGGCATACAGTTGCTGCCGGCCCTTTTTCCTTACGGGTGTCTCAGACAACAGATATCCGAGATTCTGTTGATATGCTCTGAGGTTCGTTTTTCAAGTGACTTCCTGTAGGCATCCCAGTCGTCAATTTGCAACCTTGCAACTCCGGTCTCTACTGCAGCCATGGCCACGGCTGAGGCAACCCTTGAGATCAGTCGGGGATCAAGTGGTTTGGGAATAATGTATTCCCTGCCGAATTCCAGTTTGTCGAGACCGTATGCCTTAAGCACTGATTCAGGAACAGGCTCTTTAGCCAGGGCAGCAAGAGCCCTCGTTGCGGCAAGTTTCATCTCCTCGTTGATCGTTTTTGCCCTGACATCAAGGGCTCCCCTGAAGATGTAGGGGAATCCCAGCACATTATTTATCTGGTTGGGATAATCGGACCGCCCGGTGGCAAAGATCAGGTCATCACGGGTTTCCATGGCGTCTTCATAACTTATCTCCGGATTGGGGTTGGCCATGGCGAAGACTATAGGATGAGGGGCCATAGTACTGAGCATCTCACGGGTAAGCATATTGGCAACTGACAGGCCCAGGAACAGATCGGCACCGTTAACAGCCTCTGCAAGGGTGTTTATATCCCGGTTTGTGATCCACTCCTTCTTGTATTTGTTGAGATCAGTCCTTTTTGTATTGATAACCCCCTTGCTGTCAACCATGACAACATTTTCTCTCCTGACACCCAGTGCCACATAGAGGCGGGTACATGAGTTGGCTGCTGCACCGGCGCCACAAACGACAACCTTCATATCGGAAAGTTTTTTTCCGCTGATGTCAATGGCGCTCAGCAGCCCGGCTGCCGAGATGATTGCCGTACCATGCTGGTCGTCATGAAATACAGGGATGTCAAGCATCTCCTTGAGCCTGGTCTCCACCTCAAAACACTCCGGAGCCTTGATATCCTCCAGATTGATCCCTCCAAAAGTAGGGGCAATCTTTGCACAGATCTCAATAAGCTTATCAGGATCCTTCTCATCAACCTCAATATCAAATACATCAACATCAGCGAAAACCTTGAAGAGCAGCCCTTTACCTTCCATAACCGGCTTACCTGCCAGAGTACCGATGTCGCCCAGCCCCAGAACGGCTGTGCCATTGGAGATGACTGCCACAAGATTACCCTTGGCAGTATAAAGATATGCATCATCAGGGTTCTTCTCAATCTCCAGGCAGGGATAAGCAACTCCGGGAGTGTAGGCAAGACTCAGATCAGACTGTGTACAGTAAGGCTTGGTAGGGATTACTTCTATCTTGCCCTTGCGCCCGCTGCTGTGATAGAGGAGGGCTTCCTCCTTTGTGGCCTTTGACATAATAAAATGAATTTAGTTTGTGATTGGTTCTTGTGATTAGGATTAATCTTACGAATTTATAATAATTATCAGATTGCTCCTAACTAATTTGAGAATATAAAAGTGAATTCATTTTGCACTCTTTGGGAAAATAGATATTTTCATTGCCACAAATTAAGGATTTCCAGATAGCATAAAATGAGTACTTCACTTCAGAATATTGCCATAGGCGTAGACATCGGTGGCAGCCATATCACCGCCGTGGCGGTTGATATGGACGGTCACAGGATCATCAGCGGCTCACGTGCGGAAAGTACGGTGGACAACAAGGCGGAAGCCGACGAGATACTGACTGTCTGGACTGACACCCTGAAAAGAGTACTGAGGGGAATACAGATATTCAATCTTCGGGGGATAGGATTCGCAATGCCTGGACCTTTCGACTATGTCAAAGGGATCTGCCTCATCAGGGGGGTGCCCAAGTATGAAAAACTCTATGGCGTCAACGTGGGGAAAGCTGTGAGTTCACGGCTTGGACTGCCATGCGACTGCAGGGTGAGGTTTATGAATGATGCCAGTTCTTTCGCTGTAGGTGAAGCATGGGCAGGAAAAGCAGCCGGCAGCCGGAAGATGATGGCGATTACACTCGGAACCGGTTTCGGTTCAGCCTTCCTGGATGACCGCATACCAGTGGTTGAGGGAAACAGGGTGCCGAAGATGGGATGCGTTTACCACCTTCCATTTGGTAATGGCATTGCTGACGACTATTTCTCAACCCGATGGTTCACCTCCAGGTTCGTTGAGGTGACCGGACGAGAGGCTGCCGGGGTGAAGGAGGTGGCTGGCGAGGCAGAACGCCTGCCGGAGGTGCTTGACCTCTTCACTGAGTTCGGAACAAGCCTGGGAGCCTTTCTCGCTCCGTGGCTGAAAAGATTCGAGGCAGAAATTCTGGTGATAGGCGGTAATATCTCCCATGCCTGGACCCTTTTCGGACCCTCTTTCGAAAATGAACTGGGAAAGGCCGGGTGCCGTACATCGGTTACCATTTCCGAACTAAAGGAGGATGCCGCACTGATGGGCAGCGCCTATCTTTTCGATGAAGGATTCTGGAAGGCAGTGCAACCTGCGCTTCCTTTAATGTAAGACTGAACAACCTGAAAAAATGAATGAGAAAAAAATCGAGATGAGACTGGTAGTGCCGGTGCTCCTCTCTTTCTTCGTGATGAGTTTTGTTGACCTTGTGGGAATAGGCAAGGACCGTGTGGCCGGCGATCTCGGGCTGAGCGATTTCATACTCGGGCTCATACCTTTCGCGGCTTTCATATGGTTCTTCCTTCTCTCAGTACCTGTAGGTATCCTTCAGGCGCGGGTAGGAAAGAAAGTGATGCTTAACACAGGCATGGCCATCACCGGTATAGGTCTGTTCATACCTTACTTCTTTTATAATTTCATTACCGTCATCGCCGGCTTTGCATTGCTGGGCATTGGCAACACCATAGTCCAGGTCTCTGCAAATCCCCTGCTCGTTGATGTAGTGCCAGGGAGGAGAGCCTCAAGCTTCCTCAGTTTCTCGCAGTTCATAAAGGCCATAGGTTCAATGATAGCCGCACCCCTGGCTGCACTGTTTGCAAGCCGCTTTGGCGACTGGAAGCTGCTGTTTCTCGTTTATGGCATCATTTCCTTCCTCAGCGTCCTATGGCTCAGTACAGTGAAGGTTGAAGAGACTGCTGTGACAGGGGAGAAGGCCTCAATGGCTTCTGCCTTCAGGCTGCTTGGAAATTCCTATGTCCTCATGATGGTCATATCCATCTTCCTGGTGGTGGGCATAGACGTGGGATTCAACTACTTTTCCGGCAAGTACCTAACAACCAGATTCGGTATTGAAGAGGTGGCAGCCCAGTCGGGTCGCAGTGTTTATTTCTTCGGCCGTATGCTGGGTACCTTCGTTGGAGCGCTGATCCTGACCAGGCTCTCATCGACCAAAGGACTGCTTTACAGTGCCATCCTCTCTATCATTTCCATCTTCCTCATACTGGTCATACCATCAAAGGGTGCCGCCTGGGCACTGGTGTTCATTATCGGACTGGGCGTGGCTAACATCTTCCCCCTGGTCTACTCACTTACGGTACAGAGATACCCGGAAAGAAGCAACGAGATCTCGGGGCTCATGATGATGGCAATTTCCGGAGGGGCACTGATTCCTCCGGTGATGGGACTGGTGAGCGACTCGCTTGGAGTGGTGCCGGGAATGGGGGTCCTGCTGCTTTGCGCCGCTTACCTGCTGATAGTTGCATGGATAATTATCAGGAAAAAGATAGTTACTATCTGACAGTTGCCGGATAAGGCTCCTGCAGGTTGTGGCAGAAGTCAGGTTACTTAAATCAATACATTAATCATGAGGCATTTAGTTCTTCCGACTTTGCTTCTTTTGCTCTGGTCGTGCACCAGGCAGGAGCCTCTGCGTCCGAATATCATCTTCATCATGACCGATGATCATGCATACCAGGCTGTAGGCGCATACGGCAGTGAGATCAACAACACCCCAAACCTCGACCGCATTGCCGATGAGGGTATAATCTTCCGCAACAGCTTCGTCTGCAACTCCATCTGCGCTCCCAGCAGGGCGGCGCTGCTGACGGGAAAACACAGCCACATCAATGGACACATTGACAACAGGCACAGGTTTGACAGCTCCCAGGTGACCTTCCCGAAACTGCTTCAGCAAGCCGGATACCAGACTGCTCTGATCGGCAAGTGGCACCTGAAGAGCGAGCCAACCGGCTTTGACTACTGGAATATTTTACCCGGACAGGGGAGCTATTATAACCCCGACTTCATTGAGATGGGACGTACATACAGGGTGCCGGGATATGCCACCACCATAATTACCGACATGGCTTTAGACTGGATGGAGAAGCGCGACAGGGATAAACCCTTCTGCCTGCTGGTCCATCACAAGGCTCCTCACCGCAACTGGATGCCTGATACGGCCGACTTCGACCTTTATGACGGAACGGTATTCCCGGTGCCGGAGACCTTCTTCGACACATACCAGGGGAGACAGGCTGCCGCTGAGCAGGAGATGAGTGTCATGAAGGATATGCGCATGTCATATGATCTCAAGATCACCGGCGCTGACGGCGACTCACTGTCACAGTCTGAAAAAGACTTTCTCTGGTATGTCAATCACCGCCTTAGCCCGGAGCAGCGCAAAGCCTGGCTGAGAGAGTATGACAGTATCAGCAGGGCTTATAACTCCAACCCCCCCGCAGGCGACTCACTGGCGTTGTATAAACTCAACAGGTATCTGACTGATTACCTCCGTACGATACAGTCAGTTGACCGCAACACGGGACGCCTGCTCGATTACCTCGAATCAGAGGGTCTGCAGAAAAATACCCTGGTGGTCTATACATCAGACCAGGGCTTTTATCTTGGCGAACATGGCTGGTTTGACAAACGGTTCATGTATGAGGAGTCATTCAGAACTCCCCTTATGATGCGGTTGCCGGAGGGTCTGACTGCCCACGGAGATATTGACCAGATGGTCCAGAATATTGATTTTGCGCCCACCTTCCTGGAACTGGCTGGCGTCACGCCGCCGAAAGAAATGCAGGGGGTATCTCTTGTGCCACTGCTCAGCGGATCAAAAACGAAAGGATGGCGTGATGCCCTTTACTACCATTACTATGAGTACCCCGCCGAGCATGCGGTTAAAAGACATTACGGAATCAGAACCGACAGGTACAAGCTCATTCATTTTTACAATGATATAGACCGCTGGGAGCTGTATGACCTCAGCATTGACCCTCATGAGATGAGCAACCTCATTGATGACTCCGCTTATGACAGGATTGAGAAAGATCTCAGGAAGCGTCTTGACGGCCTCAGGAAACAGTATAGTGTTACTGAAGAAGAGTAGACCCTTCTACTCTTTGCGGTTGCCGGCAATCGCCCTGGTCAGAAGATAGAATGTGTTGGCCGCACTCTTCTCTTTTCCCTGAGGCGCAGCGCCATTCTTGCTTATTTCCCTGAAGTCGTTCACGAAATTTTCCGCGTTGCCCCATTCCGTCTGAAGGATCCCTGCATACCTCTCTCTCGTGACCTTATTGGCTGTTGAGATAAACATACGGGTGTTGTCAAGCTGCTTCAGGGCTACCTCCGGGGTGCGCCACGGGCACGTCAGAACCGTGAAGCCTTTCAGTGCGAACATCACCGCAGTCAGATCAGGCCTCTCATAATGCCAGTCACATATGACCACATCCTTGCTTATCATGTCAATGGCCCTGTGGGTGTTATTCATGCTTGCTTCCCACATGCCGTAGCCTGTGGTCTTGCCGTCAATGAGCCTGTCGCCCCAAATCCACAACTCGCACCCCTTGCCGGCCAGGAAATTCCGGATCAGGTTTACCTCCCCGGCAAAAAGCTCAGCATTGTCCCTGCCGGAGCACCTGGGACACTTACTGTCGCCAATGTAAAAAACCTCATCCATTCCCGCGTGGAAAGAGGTGGCCTCAAAGACATCCACAAGCTCGCCCACGACCTTCAGCACCACATCATGTACCTCCGGGTGCAGCGGACAGTAACTCTTGCAGTACAGACCGTCATCATTGGGCCACTTGTATTCCTCCGGCATCTGTACCCACGGTGTTTCGTCGAACTGAGGATAGACCTCGAGAAGCTTGCCGGTCTTTGTTGCCCACGACTGGTGGCCGAGAAGATTAATTTGGGGGATGAGATTGATATTTAATGCTCTGCAGGTGCTGACAAGCAGTTTAATATCCTTTTCCGATAGAGGATTATCGCCTCTCAGCTCCGGGTGCGAGGTATATTCAAAGTTCCAGTCGACCCTCAGTACCAGGGTGTTTATCCCTAGTGGAGCCAGCTCTTCCCGGATAAATTTGTCAAACTCCTTAACAAACTCCGGTTCGGGTGCCGAGATACAGAGACCCAGCACCGGAAACTCCTCCTCCGCTGCCTTGACCGGTGCCAGCAGAAGCAACAGTGCAATAAACGACATAAATGTTTTCATGGGTGTTTTTTTATAAGGTTATCCTTAAGGAGATTATTGTCACCGGACAATTTAGTCAAATTCTCTATATTTACAGAGACTGAATTTTCAAACAACCTAATAATATGGAAAAAACAGGAAGACGCAGGTTCATTGCCAGAAGCACGGCTGCCGGACTCGGTCTAACGCTCATTCCCCGTCACGTTCTTGGCGGCAGTGGATATCTGGCACCCAGTGATCAGCTTACCAAGGGGATAATCGGTGTCGGAGGAATGGGCCTCGGCCATTTCGGGTACGAGAACACCCGTCTCCTGGCAGTATGTGATGTTGACTCGGCTCATCTCAGGAGGGCACTGGACAGGGCCGGGAAGGGAGTGACAGGGTATCACGACTTCCGGGAGCTCATATCCAGGCCTGACATCGATATTGTACACATTGCCACTCCGCCTCACTGGCACGGCATAATTGCCCGGATGGCCGCAGAAGCGGGAAAGGATATATGGTGCGAGAAGCCCATGACACGCACCATTGGCGAGGGGAAGAGGCTTGTTGAGGCGGTGAAGGCGAACGGAAGGATGTTCAGGCTCAACACCTGGTTCAGGTTCAGCGGCCAGTTCTATGGCCTCGGCACCACCGTAATGCCTCTTAAAAAGATTATAGACAGCGGGGTGTTGGGCTGGCCACTGAAGGTGACCATCAGCGGCATCACAGGCTATGACTGGAAGTTCTACTGGAGCGGGCTGACTGACCTGGAACCCCAGCCGGTGCCTTCGGACCTTGACTATGATATGTGGCTCGGGCCTGCACCCTTCAAACCATATAACAAGATGAGGGTCCATGAGAACTTCCGCGGATACTGGGATTATGACGGAGGAGGTCTTGGAGATATGGGCCAGCATTATATTGACCCTGTGCAATACATGTTGGGCAAGGATGATACCAGCCCCGTTGCTGTGGAAATCGATGCACCTCAGCAGCATTATGACGCTGTCGGGTCATGGAGACGGATAACCTACACCTATGACGACGGGTGCAGCATTATACTCGACGGTGAAAACCGCGATAAGGATGCTGCATACATTGAAGGGCCGTCAGGCAAGATATTCAAGGGCTTTGTCTCCGACATACCCAATCTGGCTGACCTGGTAAATGACCTTCCTGACCCTGCACCCCAGGTAACCCTTTTCTCAGAGTCGGTAAGGACAAGAAAACCCTTTGCCCTAAACGAGACGAACGGGCACAGGTCATGCACTATAGTAAACATGGGTGTCGTTGCACTACGCCTGGGCAGAAACCTCAGGTTTGATCCGGTGAACCAGCTCTTTGTCGGTGATGATGCGGCAAATAAATTGATCGACCAGCCTATGCGAGGCGAATGGCATATGTAAAATATTAAACAACACGATAATCATGAACAGACTCAGAACGTTATTGACTGTCTCGGCTGTGCTGCTGCTCCATGCAGCTCTCAATGCCCAGGATGTTAGGACCCTTGAGACGCGGGTGGCCGATCTGCTGGCCAGGCTGCCGTCAGACAGCAGGGAGCTTACCGCACGTCTCATGGAAGAGATGTACTCGCTGGGTGAGGAGGGAACCGGTATCATATGCGGACAGGTGTTGCCTGCCGGCACCGGTGACGATGTCAGGGCACGTTATGCCGTCTCATCACTCACGGCTCATCTATCGGGTGATAAGGATGACACCCGTGTGAGAGAGTGGGAGAAGCAGTGCATCAAATTTATGAATGCTGCCACAGACAGGGATGTAAGGGTTTTCTTCATGAGACAGCTTAACCTGATAGGGTCTGGTGATGCAGTAAAGGCGCTCAGCATCTTTGCAGGCAGTGATGAGAGCTGTGATGACGCGGTCATGACCCTGCAGTCTATAGGGAACGACGCTGCCCTTGATCTGCTGGCATCAGTGCTTAGAGCCTCATCATCACCCTGTGCCGCCCAGATAATGGTTGCTCTTGCGGAAAACAATTATCCCGGCGCGCTTGACAGCTATATTGCCTGGAATGAAAAGGGCTCCGAAGCAGAGCGGACGGCAGCACTCTTTGCCATGGCATCAACGGGTGATCCAAAAGCGGGTCCTCTGCTGTTGCAGGCGGCGGAGATGGTCTCTTATAAATGGGATCCCACAGGTGCAGTGCAGTCGTTATTACTCTATGCAGGAAATGCAGGCCTTGCAGGCAATGCAAGGGAGATGGAGAAGATTACAGACCTGGTCATTTCAAAAAGTAATACGCCTGCGACGGCCAGTCAGCGCCTGGCCGCAATGAGTGTCATAACCGCGGTAAAGGGCAATGGTGCCCTGAACATGCTGCTCGAGGCTGCCGATGATCAGGATGTGGCGGTACGCGGAGGAGCGCTGCGGATGGCAGCTGCCATGCCGGGTAGTGACGTGACAAAAAAATGGATTAACAGGTATGCAAAGGTCAGCAGTGATGCCAGACCCGGGATACTCTTCATGCTGGGCGAAAGGGGAGATGAACTTGCCGTTCCGCTTATGATGAAGGTCCTGAACGATCCGGAACAGAATCTGGCCGGGGAGGCCGTCACGGCCCTTGCCAAACTGCAGGGTGAAAGAGCAGTGGATCCGCTTCTGGCCTGGATAATGAAGTATGAAAATGAAGAGGGCCACCGTGCAGCGGCCAACGCCCTTACAACAATACTCGACAGCACCAGCATGGCCAGGGTGGCGGATAAACTGACGGCCTCAAGAGGTCACGCTACCGTAACCCTGTTGTGGCTTCTTTCCTGGTCAGGCGATACCGATTATTTCAATACGGTTTACCCCTTTACCGCAGCGGAGGATATGGCTGTGAGAGCAGCAGCACTGACCTCGCTGGCTTCTCTGGCCTCATGGGACGATCAGCCGCAGATAATCCAGTTGCTTGAGCAGACGTCTGAGAAGGGCGAGATTACCGTACTGCAGCGTGCCCTGCTGAGTGCCGCAATGCGCAGTGACGATCCGGCAAAAAGGTCTGATATGATACTTGAGGCCCTTGGAAAGAGCAGAGATAAGCTTAGGCTCATGCCCCTGCTGGCTACCACAGGAGGAGATGAAGCACTGAAGCGGGTGGCGTACGAGTTTGAAAACGGCGATGCTCTGACACGCGATGTCTGTTTTGATGCGCTTTCTCACTGGTCAGATCATTCAGCCGCGTCAGCCCTTTATGATATCTGCGTCTCAGGAAACAAAACCTTCGGCAGGCCGGCTTTTGACGCCTATCTTAGAATGGTCTCCATGGCTACCGTCACCCCTGAGCGCAAGCTGCTGCTGCTTAAAGATATAGCTCCATATGCCATGGCACCGGACGCGAAGGCTGAGATGATTGCGATGGCTGCTGCCCTGGATATACGACAGGCTGGGTTCTTCATCTCACAGTACCTCTCAGATCCCGCAGAGGAGGTCATGAGAGCTGCTGAAGAGGCTGTGGCATCAATGAAACTGCCTGATGATGAAGAATTTGAATCTATTTTCAACGGGCGCGACCTTACCGGGTGGAAAGGGCTGGTCGGCAACCCTGTTACCAGGGAAGCGATGAAAGCGAAGGAACTGGCCGCAAGGCAGAAGGAGGCTGACATCAGGATGATGAATAACTGGAGCGTCAGGGATGGCATGATATGGTTCAGCGGGTCAGGTGATAATATGTGCAGCGTAAAGGATTACGGCGATTTTGAGATGTATGTCGACTGGCGCATTACCAGGGATGGCGACAGCGGCATCTACCTGCGCGGGTCACCACAGGTGCAGATATGGGACACATCACGCACAGACGCCGGTGCACAGGTGGGCTCAGGCGGACTCTATAACAACCAGATTAATCCATCAGCACCTCTTTCTGTGGCAGATAATCCGGTCGGTCAATGGAATACTTTCCGTATCCTTATGACAGGAGAGAGGGTCTCTGTATGGCTTAATGGCGAGATGGTGACAGACAATGTGATCATGGAGAACTACTGGGACAGAACCATCCCTATATTCGAAAAGGGAGCAGTGGAGCTTCAAGCTCATGGTACCGATCTGAATTTCAGGGATATATATATACGTGAGATAAAGTCTGCCGAATATGTCCTTACGCCGAAGGAGAAAGAGGAGGGTTTCGTCTCTCTCTTCAACGGAAGTGATCTCAACAGTTGGGATGGCAACAAAGTCTCATACACGGTTGAGGATGGCATGATTGTGATCAAGCCCGGAGATGACAGCGGCGGAAACCTGTACACCGTGAAGGAATATTCCGATTTTATCTTCCGCTTTGAGTTTCAGCTCACCCCGGGGGCCAACAACGGACTCGCCATCCGGACACCGAAGGAAGGCGATGCCGCCTATGTGGGCATGGAACTGCAGATCCTCGATAATACCGCAGCTATCTTTGCAGATCTGGAGCCCTATCAGTACCACGGTTCGGTCTATGGGGTCATACCTGCAAGAAGAGGATTCCTCAGACCTGTTGGCGAATGGAACTATGAGGAGGTGACCGTAAAGGGAACAAGGATAAAGGTGGTTCTGAATGGTGCCACTATTGTTGACGGTGACATTGCCGAAGCAATAGAGAAGGGAACAATCGACGGGAAGGATCACCCCGGACTGAAGAACAGCAAGGGACACATAGGTTTTCTGGGTCATGGATCTGTGGTCAGGTTCCGGAACCTGAGGATTAAGGAACTTTAGGTTTTTTTTAGTCGTACCGTGAAGGTGGGTTATCACCGATTTATCAACACAGGTCAAATTGAGGGTGCCTTTTCTTTGCTGGGAGCATAAAAAGAGCCATTTTTGGCGGTCGTATAACTGAGGCCTCATATCAGCCTCAATACTATTGTAAACGGGAGGTCAGAACTAAAACACTAATGAAGATACTTATCTGTGAAGATAATCAACTGGCGCTGAGAGCCATGTCTGTAGTTCTTGAAAGAGAGGGGTTTGATCCCGTAACAGTAAGCGACGGACACAAGGCTATCGAGATGCTCCGGAAGACCGATTTCGATGTTTTGATTGTTGATATTCACCTTCCTTACCACAGCGGACTGGAAGTTATCAGGTTTCTCCGTACAGACCTGAAGAAGCAGACGCCTGTTCTTATCGTTTCCGCCTTCAGTGACCCACAGGTACAGCGACAGGCAGGGGAGATGAAGGTAAGCGGTTATATAACAAAGCCATTTGACCCGGAAGACCTGATCAGCAAGATCAGGGCTGCGGTAACCCTCATATAAGTTATGCATCACAGGAGTATAAGATTATTGCTGATAACAATTTTCATTGCGGCTCTGACCGGGAGCGGACTCTATTCTCAGACTATTACCAACCCTGAAGAGGAGTACTCAAGGATAAGATCACTGGCGCTTTCCGGCGACTATGCCGGGGCTGAACCCTCAGCCCGCGACCTTGTCAGGCAGTTTCCCGCTTACGGCGACGCAAGGGTGCTGCTTGGCAGGATACTTGCCTGGCAGGGTCATTATGAAGAGGGTGCCGCTGTTATTGATACTCTCCTCATTACTGACCCTGATAACAGCGATGCACTCGAAGCCCTGAGAGACATAAGACGCTGGTCGCGCGACAGGTCGCAGCAAATCACTCCCCCAACAGATATCAGGGCAGGCTATCTGTTCGATACCTATTCAGAGCCTTATGACAGGCTGTGGCAAGTATTCACTCTGGGGGCCGGACATCGCTTTTCATGGGGCCAGGCCGTGGCATCAGTGAACCTCGGGCATATCACCCTGGGAGAACCTTCAAACCTGACCGGCACTGACTATCAGTTTGCGGCGGAAGCCTGGCCCGAACTCACAAAAACGAACTATGCCTATGTGGCATACGCCTACAGCCCCGGCACATGGTTCCCCCGCCACAGGGCCGCTCTCGAACTGTGGCAGACACTCCCCAAAGGATGGGCCGTCTCAGCCGGAGCCAACTATTACTATTTTCATCAAAGCATTTGGATCGGTACAATCTCGGTTGAAAAATACCTGAATAACTGGTGGTTCTCCGGCCGAAGCTATTTCTATTTTAAGGATATAGGCGTAACCACCTCGTTTTTTGTCAATGCAAGAAGATACTTCGGTACAACCGATTACCTGCAGTTGACTCTCGGAGCCGGAACCGCCCCCGATGAACCATATGACATTATAACTGATCTCGAAAGGCAGAAGGCTGCAAGCATCAGGCTGACATACTTTAACCAGATCAACTCCTACTGGTCAGTCAGGGTGGGTACCGGATTTTCATATGAGAATTATGCCGCTTCGGATTATCGCAGCAGGTTTGAGGGCAACGTCTCTATCATCAGAGGAATAGGGAAAGTGAGATGAAGATGATTTTTACCATATTGCTGGCTCTGGCCTTTCACAATGTACCAATGCAGGCTATTATCCTGACCAGGGCCTCTGAAGCCGACTCAATTAATGCTGTCATTCCTGAAGCGGCAGTGACAGTACTCTCATCATTCCCTTCTGAACTGACTGTTGACGGGCTGGTATCACTCTCACGCGGAAATTTTGCAATTCAGATGGGTGCCTTCAACCGCCGGGCAAACGCTGAAGCAATGCAGAAGAGACTTACCGAGATGCTCGGGATACCGGTGGAGGTGATTGAGGATGCAAAAATGTTCAAGGTTTTCATTAACGGCGCCCTGAGAGAGAGCTCGCCCTGCCTTTATATACCGGTATACTTCCCTGAAACTGAAAGAGTGGCAACATATTCCACCGGGTCGGAGGTTGCACAGGAATCACCGGTTGCCGATGAAACGGCTGCGACCTCACGTGAAAATCCGGAAGGGGACCAGCCAAAAGAAAAACTCCCCGCAGAACCGGCTGATGCCCTAACTGAAGAACCGGCTGTAAGCGGAAAAGAATTGTCGGCGGCGGCACAGACAGCAGAACCTGATTCCTTAACTTTCACGGCTGAAAACACACCTGTCAGGCGTAATTTCAGCAACCTATTCTTCCTCAGGGGGAACAGCCCATGGCTCGCCCGCTACAACTATTTCGGCAAATCAGTAGCACTGGTCAATGCCCTGATATTTACCATCATCGGATCGTTTATCACAATGATAGTCCTCCTGGTTGTCATCCTCCTCAACAGGAACAGGATGGAGAAGGAGGCCAGGCTCAGGCAGTATCTTCTCGAACAGTACCAGTCGCTTATTATCGATTATCTCTTCGGAAATACAGGATCGGATGATTTCAGAAAGATAGCCTCAGATGATTACCGCAGACAGGTGCTCATTGACCAGATGATAGACGTCAGCGTCAACCTCAAGGGCGAATCAGAGGCGAAGCTGATGAAGCTTTACAGGGAGCTGAATCTTGATGTGGACTCCCTGGCCAGGGCCCGGAGCATTAAGTGGCACAAGAAGATCAAGGGCTTCAGGGAACTGGCCTTCATGGGTATCAGGGACGGTAACGATGAAATGTACGCGGTCCTCAATTCCAAAAATGAGATCCTCAGGATGGAGGCACAGATATCCCTGGTCAGACTGAGCGATGAGAACCACTTTGATTTCCTGTCACAGATGAAGAGGCCCTTCTCATTGTGGGAACAGATTACCCTTCATGACCTTATCATACAGCATGAGATACCTGTCCCCGATTTCCAGAAATGGCTTTCCTCATCCAACCCGACGGTAGTTATGTTCGCCCTCAGGATGATCAGGGAATTCAAACAGAAGGAGGCTGAACCGGAGATAAGAAAGGTGCTTCTGCACCGCGACCAGCGGGTGAGTCAGCTGGCGGTGGAGGTGGCCGGCGACCTCGACCTGAGAAGTACGCTGGAGACCATGAAGCGCATGTATAAGTTCCAGGAATACAATAACTGCCTCGAGATAGTAAAATCAATGGGGAAGATGCCTGAGCAATCCATGCTGGGATTCCTGAAGCTGGTGCTTGACAAGGAAGACGACGTGCAGTTGCAGATAGAGGCCGTCAAGGCTATTGAGAATATGGGTGAGGTCGGGGTGCAGGCTCTTGTCAAAGTAATGAAGTCGGAGTATAAAAACTATAACATCATAGTCAGGCACGTGCTTGACCGCAGGATATACTGAATACCATGGGATTTATCTTTGCACATCTGATATTCTATCTGACCCTTGTACTCTTCGGGTCATACCTGCTGCTTGGCATTCACTCGGCGCTGGCACTCAGGAAATACCTGCGCAAGAACAGTTATGTCAACTACAACTCGCTGGTGCTCTCCCCCCTCAGTCCGCGCATCACCATCATTGCACCTGCTTTCAATGAGAGCAAGACTATAATTGACAATATCCGGACCCTGCTCTCACTCTATTACAACAACTTTGAGGTGATCATCGTCAATGACGGATCAACGGACAATACCTTTGAAAAGATCAGGGAATCATACGAACTGGTGAGGGTCAACTATTACTTTGATTACCGGATCCCCTGCGAAAGAATCAGGGGCGTTTACAAGTCGAAAGACCCTGCTTACAACCGCCTTACCGTAATAGACAAGAACAACGGAGGCAAGGCTGACTCGCTCAATGCGGGTATCAATATCAGCCGCAGTAATCTCATAGTGACCATTGATGCGGACTCAATAATAGAGGCCGACTCCATCCTTAAGCTCGTCAAGCCCTTCCTAGAGGAGAAGGACAAGAAGGTCATCGGTACCGGCGGTGTTATACGTATTGTCAACTCATGTGATATCGAACGCGGACATATTCAGCAGATTAACCTGCCAAAGAAATTCCTGCCACGGCTGCAGGTTCTTGATTATACCCGCGCGTTCCTCCTTGGCCGCATGGCATGGAGTCACCTCGACGGGCTGATGCTCATCTCAGGAGCAATGGGGATGTTTGATCGCGAGACAGTTATCAAGGCCGGGGGCTACAACGTTAAGACTGTGGGAGAGGATATGGAGCTGGTACTTAGGATGAGACGCTACATGGCTGAACACAAGGAGAACTACGAGGTCACATACATCCCTGACCCGCTCTGCTGGACAGAGGTGCCCTCTGACCTCAAATCGATGCGCAAGCAAAGAACAAGATGGACCAGGGGCCTTATAGAGTCACTCTGGTCACACCGCAAGATGATGCTCAACAGCCATTATGGCCGTCTCGGCCTGCTGGGTTACCCGTACTGGCTCCTGTTTGAGTGGGCCGCGCCCCTGATTGCCTTCCTGGGTATGATCTATACCGTTTACCTCACAATAACCGGCTCTCTGAACCTGCCATTCTTCCTGCTGCTGTTCCTCTTCGTCTATAGCTTTGCTGTCAGTCTGACCACCTGGGCTGTCCTCTTTGAGGAGATAACATTCCACAAGTACCGCAGGAAACGGGATGTACTTCGACTGATAGGCACGGCCATGCTCGAGCCCTTCTTCTACCCGGTTCATACCTATTTTGCCGTAAGGGGTAACCTTGAGGCCATGCGCGGAAAGAAGGGATGGGGAAAGGCAGAGAGAAGCGGTTTCCAGAGTAAAAAGAAGTCTAAAGGTCAGAAGGCCTGAGGGTCTGAAGGTCTGAGGGTCTATTAAGTCGAAAGTCCGTAAAGTCGAAGGTCCGTAAAGTCGAAAGTCCGTAAAGTCGAAAGTATTTGGGTCTGCACGACCGCACGACCGCAAGACCGTACGACTGCACGACTGCACGACTGCAAGACCGCAAGACCGCAAGACCGCAAGACCTTTTTTATTAATCCAAATAATCTGGAATTGTAGCGAGGCCTTCTTCAATAACATGAAGTGAGGCTTTTTCTCTTTCTGTTGTTGGCGGAACGATGAGCCACTTCGTCCAGCTGTATCTGTTGGTGGTGTTGGTGACAGTGCCGTTGTGGTACACTGATAGCGCTATCCCGTCAGAGGTGGATGTCAGGATCTCGAAGTTGTACCCACCGTCATACGATACTGCCCCGTCATTGACCTTCATCTGTGTGGGGTCAAAGAAGTGAAGCATGGTCCATGGTAGCCTGATATTGATCCTCTTTCCGTTCCATGCTACGGCTGCCCTGTTACCTTCGCTGAAGGCGGCGGCATGTTCGAGGGGCACCCTGCCGATATCCTGGTAGGTGAGCTCAAAGCCGTCATTGGTCCACCTCATCACCTTCCATGGTGCGCCGTCAGTGGTGGTGCTGCGGTATTTCTGCAGGGCGGGGTCGGTAAGATTGAAACGCACTGTCAACCCGTTCATGTCATATGCCTGTGTCACATGATGCAGTGCCGTATCATCATCAAGGCTGAAGGTCAGCAGGAACTCCGCCCTGTTGGCAATGGTGGCACCCCCGGGGAGAGTCGATTCGCCGGTGTTGCCCAGGTAGGTGTCGAATGCCACCATAAACTCATCCGAAGGAGAGAGGTCTGCGGCTGTGTTAATCTCAAGATAGAGGAATCCCTCATCATTTGTAGCCCTGATTGAACTGACTGTTCCCGCGGGTGAGTCAGTATTGAAAGATACCAGGTCAGGAACACTCTTCTGGTCAAAGGCCAGCAGGCCGAAGCACTGTTCGGGGGAGGTTTCGTTGTGCCAGAGCTGCCTCGTGGGGATGGCATCCGCCCCGCCATCAAGTCCGTAGGCCTCGAGATAGAGCACAATCCATGTGCGCTTGAACCACTCGTCCATCCACGCGAACATGAATCCTCCGGCACAACCAGCGTCGAGCATGTTGTTCATCATACGCATGTTCTTTTCGCCCTGCTGAATCTCGGAGTAACCGCCGTGGTGCATCTCGCTGTACGACTGATGCGCGCTGCCCCAGCTTGATGGTACACCGAACTCGGCTATCACCAGCGGCATGCTGCCGTAGTGATTCTTCATTGCATGAAGGTATCCCAGGTAGCTGTTGGGCCCATCACTGTCGCTGTAGCTCTGGTATGAGGGTTGCTGGCTGATGAAGTTCGGGTAGTAGGGATAGGCGTGATAGCTGGCGAACATCCCGGGTGGGGTGCCTGCACCGCTGATCTTTGTTATGTCAAATGAGGCCACATCCTCGTCGGTGTGAATCTCTGTAGGATGATCCAGCGGGTCAAGAGTGGGCCAGCTTGAGAAACTGACCGGCCTGCTGACATTGTATTCCGACTCTTCAAACACTATCACCCTGTCAAGCATCTCTGCAACAAAGGCCTCCGCGGCGCTGCCTCCGGTGATGCTGAAATGGGTACCGGTATAGGTGCTGACACCCGGATGGAATTTGTTTGTAGTGTCAACCTCCTGCGGCGCTACCTCCCGGCCTATTATGTAACCGGCCGTCCAGCGCGATACATCCGTCTTGTAGATACCATATGCCTTGCCATACCTGAAGGCTATATCGCCGTTGCCATTGATGCAGTCGATCACCTCGGCAATCTCCCCACTGAAGGCTGAGCGCCTGTTGATGAGATCATAAGCTGCCGGGTCGGATCCGTCTTCAATCTCCTCCAGCCATATACCCTGGAAGAGCAGCACAGGCTTGTCGGGGTGCCGTTGATTATACTCGGCAAGCTTCTCGTAGAATACCGGCGGATGCAGTGTATAAACCCTGAGCGAGTTAAACCCTGCTTCACCCATCCGGCTGATCCACTTCTCATACATCTCAGGACTGATTGCATAAGCTATCTCTCCGGGAAAGTAGCCGGGAGGTGATGAACCGAGGTTGACCCCTTTGAGAATCATAGATTTATAATCTCCGGTTACATAACGGGATATGTGGTCTCCTGACACCATGAAAGGCATTGCCTGCCTGGGGGAGAGCATAAAATCCATTATGGTATCGCCGGCAAGAACGATATCAGTCAGCCTGACGGGATAATAATCTGCTGCGGTAACCTCAGATACCACCGGGAAACGGTACGACGGCTCCGGGATTGATGTCACGGGTGGCATCATCACAGGCTCAAGGCCGCTGCCGACTGACAGTGAGGACCCATCTGAGGTCTTCATCAGCCTCCCGCTGTATGTCCTTCCTTTAAAGGTCAGGGCATAGATATACAGACCTGAACTCATGGGGGCGTTGTCCTTGCCGCAGCCGTCCCAAACAATATTATAGCTTCCGGCAGCAACATCCTGAAAGACCATGACTCTTACCTTTTCTCCCGCAAGGTTGTAGATGTTCATCATCACGTCTCCCGGGATGTTGATAATAAAGGGAATGTTGACGCTGTTGTTGAACGGGTTTGGGTAGGGTATGCCGGTCCCGAATTCTCCTTCAACATCGCTGTACAACCCGATAACTTTTACGGAATAACGGCCGTCAGTGCCCGTCAGGGCCCTGTATTCAGTTGTGTTGAGAAAAAATGAGACTCTTGCATTCATGACCAGGGCCCCATTCTCATCAGATACTGTGCCGGTGACTGTGATATCCTTAGCTGAGGCTACCTTAAAAAAAGATACTACGCAGAAAATGAATATAATAAGCCGGCTGAAATTCCTGTTCCTCCTGATCATTCTGCTAAAAACTTATTTAGTGTTTTGGCTGTTTATGCTCAAATGTAACAAAAAGCTTATTTAATTGATGAATTCTTTTTCCACAACCATGTTTCATTTGTCTTTTTGACCGGAATAATTTACATTTATACTCTGCTGCCAATTCTGGATTATGGAAAAATTTGTTATCAAAGAGACTTCGAAAACGCCTTCGGTAAATTTTGATCCGGAGCTTGGACTCTTTGAGCTGAAGGGCAAGTCGATCCCTGAGAACTCAACCGGGTTTTACGGACCCCTGTTCGAGTATATCGAAGGCTACAGTTCGCGCCCGGCAGAGCGTACTGTGCTGAATGTTAAGTTCGAGTTTTTCAATACCAGCTCCTCCAACAGGATACACGCCCTATTCAAGAGGTTTGAGCGGATCTATCTGCGCAACAGTGATGTACTCATCCGCTGGTACTGCGAGAATGGCGACGAGAACATGCGTGATGCCGGCAAGGATTTCAAGGCCATGTTGCAGGTCCCGTTTGAAATAATTGAGGTGGAGGAGCTCTGATTTTATCCTATTGACACCTCGATAAGAAATTTTCTCTATTTTTAGATTCTGAGAATTACTCCTGGATGGCTCTGAATTATATCTGGATCGCTTTTTTTCTGATAGGGTTTGTCTTTGCCCTTGCTCAGCTCATTTTTAACGGTGACACGGAGATATTCAACAGGATGGTTGAATCAACCTTCTCGAGTGCCAAAACCGGCTTTGAGATCTCTCTCGGACTTACCGGTGTGCTCACCCTCTGGATGGGGCTAATGAAAGTAGGGGAGAAAGGCGGCGCGGTGACACTTCTCTCGAGGGCCATAGGCCCCCTTTTCAGGAAACTGTTTCCAAAACTGCCTTCAGAGAGCCCGGCCAACGGCTCCATGATGCTTAACGTGGCTGCCAACATGCTGGGGCTTGACAATGCCGCCACTCCCATGGGACTCAAGGCCATGAAGGAGATGCAGGAACATAACCCCGACAAGGAGGTGGCATCTGACCCGATGATTATGTTCCTGGTGCTTAATGCATCCGGCCTCTGTCTTATTCCCGTAACGATAATGGTTTACAGGGCACAGCTCGGAGCTGCCAATCCGGCTGACGTCTTCATACCGATACTTATTTCAACCTATGTGGCTACCCTGGCAGGTCTTATAAGCGTTGCCGTTGCCCAGAAGATTAACCTCCTTAACAGGGTGGTGCTGGCATACCTTGGCGGACTCACAGCAATTATTGCCGGTATAGTGTGGTACTTCAGCACCCTGCCTCAGGAGACGATTAATACTGTGTCAACCTTCGCAGCAAACTTTATTCTCTTTTCTATCATCATCTCGTTCATTGTAATGGCCATGCTGAAGAAGGTCAATGTGTATGAGACATTCATTGAGGGTGCAAAGGACGGCTTCAAAACTGCCATAACCATAATACCTTACCTGGTGGCCATCCTGGTTGCTATCGGGATATTCAGGGCCTCAGGGGCAATGGACCTGCTCGTTGACGGCATCACGGCCGTGGTAGCATGGTTGGGCATTGACACCTCATTCACGGAGGCTCTTCCCACTGCGCTGATGAAACCCCTCAGCGGCAGCGGCTCACGGGGAATGATGATCGATGCGATGACCATTCACGGGGCTGATTCTTTCGTGGGACGCCTCGCCTGCTGCCTGCAGGGCTCTACTGACACCACCTTCTATGTGCTTGCTGTCTACTTCGGATCGGTAGGGATCAAAAATTCTCGGTATGCGGTCATTTGCGGACTGACAGCCGACATTGTCGGGACTATAGCCGCTATCTTCGTCGCATACCTCTTCTTCGCCTGACCTTAACAAATTTTTTCAGGGTCCCGGTCAAAGTTTCCCTTTCAGGTTGTATTTTTGCCGCACTTAATTTAGGGATTAATCCACTTTAACCTTTAACCTTTAACCTTTAACCTTTAACCTTTCCTGTATGGGACGCGCATTTGAATATCGCAGGGCCTCCAAGGAGGCAAGATGGGACAAGATGTCAAAGCTTTTCCCAAAGCTCGCAAAAGCAATAACGATGGCCGCAAAGGAGGGTGGGAGTGACCCCGAGATGAACGCACGCCTGCGTACTGCCATCATGAATGCCAAGGCTCAGAACATGCCCAAGGATAACATCAAGTCAGCCATAGAACGTGCATCAGGAAAAGATACTGCAACTTATACCGAGGTAACATACGAGGGCAAAGCCCCTCACGGGGTGCTCATCATGGCAGAGGCTGCCACTGACAATAACACACGTACCGTTGCCAATGTCAAAGTCTGTCTCAGCAAGAATGGCGGCACACTGGTGCCTACCGGCTCACTCGAGTTCATGTTCTCACGCAAGGCTGTCTTTGAGTTTGATGCCCCGGAGAATATCTCGCGCGATGATCTGGAACTGGAGCTGATAGAAGCCGGGTTGGAGTCTATTGAAGTATTTGAGGATACATGGTATGTCTATGGCGACTATACAAATTTCGGATCGTTATCAAAGGCGCTGGAAGAAAAGGAGATAGAAATAAAGAAAGGCTCCCTGGAGCGTATCGCGCTCAATCCGGTAACCCTTACCGAGGAACAGATGGCCGATGTTGAGAAAATCGTTGACCGCCTCGAGGATGATGATGACATACAGGCGGTCTTCACAAACATTGCTTAGAGTCGAAAGTCATCAAGTCGAAAGTCAGTAAAGTCCTTAAAGTCTGAAGAATTTGCGATTTACGATTTTTGATTAAATCGACAATCGACAATTCCTCCGGCCTTCCCTGCAATCTGGCTCCTTCGCTGAAATGATCCGCCAGCTGGCGGATCATTTCTTAACGCTCGGCCCTCTACTGCCCATTGGCTAATGCCTAAGCCTGCAGTCTTTTCCTCAGCTCCCTAAAATTCGGAATAATAGTCCCCAGGAGGGCATAATACTCCTTACTGTGATTGTGGTGCACCAGGTGGCACAGTTCGTGGATGATGACATAATCGATCAGTTCCGGATCCTTCTTTACCAGTTCACTGTTAAGCCATATGGCTCCGCTGGAGTGACAGGTGCCCCACCGGCGCTTCATCCTGCGAACACTTACCGCTCCCGGTGCCGGCATCAGTGAGGAATGAATTGAGGCCAGTTCAGCCGTTCGCGTGGTTAACAATGCTTTTGCCCGGTTCCGGTACCAGGTCTCAACAACAGCCGTGATCCTCAACAGTGACCTGTCGCCTGCCATGGTTATGTGGAGTTCATTCTCCACGAGCCTCGCGGTATTTCTGGCTCCTTCGCAGACCTTCACGGTCAGCTGCCTACCGAGGAACGGGATCACGCTGCCGTCATCAATTACCGTTTGCTCACCTAAAGGTTTTACATCCTTCAGTCTCTTTCTCTGCTTTTCTATCCATGCCGTCTTCTGCCGTACGAACTGCATCAGAACATAAACCGGCACGTACCACGGAGCCCTCACGAGCAGGGTGCCTCCGGGCTTTACATACAGCGCCACCGTCCGCCTTGACGACCTGACAATGTCAAGCTCCACCTCCCCGGATGCAAGGGTGACGGTTTTTTTCTTCATCGTAAAGTGATCCTGCTAATGCTGTTCCTTGTTGTCCTTCTCCAGCCTCACAGGATTATTGGCAACTTCATATCCGGTAAGGAATCCTGCCTGCGATACCTTCAGCAGCTTGTCGAAATCAATGAATTCATAGTCGTCCGACGGTTTGTGGTAATCGCGGTGCAACCCGGTGAAAAAGAAGAGCACAGGTATGCCTTTGCGGTAAAACGGGTAGTGATCTGAGCCGGAGAAATGGGTCCCCTTACCATCGTCAATCATATGGATGCCAGACTCCCTGCATGCCTCTGTAGCCAGCGACACCAGCTTCCGGCAGTCGGCGCCTGAGATAACCTTTATGGTGTCAGGGCCTGTAATATCATACTGACCGTTCATTGAGGCCCCGATATCAGTGTCGCGACGAGACCTGCCTATCATGTCGAAATTGATGGAGGCAACAGTCTTGTCGAGAGAAAACAGGGGATGTTCGGTGTAATAAGAAGAACCATGAAGTCCCTCTTCCTCTCCGGTGGTCCACAAGAAGATTGTGCTCCTTGCCGGCTTTTTCTGAAGGGCCGCAAAGGCTGATGCAATATTGAGCAGTCCCACGCTTCCGGAGGCGTTGTCATTGGCGCCGTTGTAAATGTTGCCGGCTGCGTCTTTTCCTACGTGGTCATAATGGGCAGTAAACATAACGGCCTCATCCTTAAGCAGGGGATCTGATCCTTCAATATAACCTATAATATTTGAGCTTGTTACGGTATCCTTCGCTACATTGATTCTCACGTCGGCACTCACCCCGGGTAGGGTGAAGGATGCCGGTTTCCTCGACATTGCAATGCTGTCTTGCAGCTGTTTCAGCGTAAGGCCGGATCCTTGCAGAAGCATGTCAGCAGTCTGCATTGATATGGAATAGGCGTTAAGGTTGAAGCTGTACAGCTGTGTTTTAAAGAGAGGGACAAGGTTATAAGAAGATCCCATCGAAAGCAGGTCCGAAGAGATGTCCGTGCCCAGTGCCGGGTCAGCAACAAAAAAGACAGCCTTAGCCTTCTGAAGCATGATCATAGGCAGCTTCCGCACTTCAATCATCTCGCTGACGCCTGTCGCAGAAGCCGGTAATCCTGTACCACGGAGATCAGGACTCCTTGTCATGATGATCACTATTCTGTCGTTTAGGGTAATGCCGGCAAAATCATTGTATTTGTCTTCGCTGTTCATGTAACCGTAACCACCGAAGACGATCTCTCCGGTGAAGGTTACAGTATCACCCGGGGGCATGAGTGGCATTACCTCGGATTTGCCGACTATGTTGCCCAGGGAATCTTTAATGGTGAGGATTGACTCCCCCTCTAAGGGTGTGACCCTGAGGTACTCCAGCGGCTGAAAGAGATCAGCCTGACCAGGAAGGGGCCTGACGCCTATCTTCAGTGCCTCGGCCCTGATATATTCTGCCGCTGCCTGGTTACCGTCACTCCCGGTCCTTCTTCCTTCCAGATTGTCAGAGGATAGGTATTTCATATGTTCTCCGGAGCTCTCCCTGGTAATCACCCCGAGGGCTTTCTCCTGGGAATATGAAGGAATAGCCGCCATCAGAGCGGCTGCTAAAATTAGATGTTTAAATCTCATTCTTTCAATCAGCGTAAAGGAAAGGGCAAAGGTATAAAATAGTTTATTCGGGTATCACTGTCAGAACCACAATTTCGGGTGGCATGAAAAGCCTGACTGCCATGCCCATAGACCCGAGGCCGGTAGTAACAAACAGTTGACTTTCGTCGAGTTTGTATGTACCCCTCCACCTTTCATGAAACCGTTCTGCCGGTGAGCGGCGCCCGCCCGGAGTTCCCGCCTGCAGGCCGTGGGTGTGGCCTGACAGGGTGAGGTGCGGCATTCTTCCGTTTACCGAAGTCAGAAGCCATCCGGCCGGGTCATGCAGCAGCATGATGGTGAAAAGGCTGTCAGGGATCTGTCCGAGGACCTTTTCAAAGTTGCCGTAACTCATATCCAGACGGTGGCCATGGGTAACGACACCTGCCACGGCGATCTCCTTTCCTTTGCAGCTTGTGATTATTGCCGTGTCAGATAGTAGCTGATATCCTGAGGCCGTTATCTTCTTCTCAAGCATTGTCCTGCATTCTTCTCCGTACCGCTCATCATAATCGGGGTGATATGTGCCATCGTCATGGTTGCCGACTACCGCAAAAGCACCGCTCTTTGAAACGGCTTTGCGGAGTATTGTATCACACTCCCCGTACTCCTGCCACCCGTATGTGACAAAATCTCCTGTGTTTAAAAGCAGGTCCGGCTGCTCCTTGCTGATCGTTGACATGACTTTATCAAGCCTGCCATAATGCCCGTGCCATGATGAGAGATGCAGGTCTGACACCAGCACAATCTTCATTCCGCTCAGTGCAGGGTCCAGTCGCGGAACTGCCACCTCTTCCCTGACAATCTGCACATCAAACCTCTGTCTGAAATAGCCATCGGCGAAGAGAAGCACAATCAGCATGAAGATTGTGATGTTGATCAGTCCGGCCGCACTCATCCGCCGGCGCATAAGGCGTGCCGGAAGCCAGGTAAGGAGCGCCATTACCAGATAGGCTGAGCCGGCAGTGACAAGCATTGCGGTAAGGGCCCCCAGCACAATGCGGATGAAGGCATTGGCAGGGTCGGCATACTCACCCCGGTAGGCCACTACCCATACAAAGAGGAATAGAAGGACCATGCTTATTGATGCCTTGACAACAAGGAAAACAATCCTGAGAATTCTGGTCCTTCCCTTCAGGTCAGTAATGAGGGCGTACCAAAGCCACAGGTCGAACAGCAGCAGTATCATAAAAAGTAACATCCGATAGGTTTTTTGACAAAAATAGTATTAATGAGATTACCAGGCATGATTCTCTCTTTTTGAGTTATGTTTGCATTATGGTGAGAGTTGAACTTGTAACCCCGGAGATTGAGCCCCTGATGGTTACATATGTAGTAATAGCAGCGAGGCATGACGGCGGATGGCTATTCGTCAGGCACCGCAGGAGGGGAGGATACGAGCTCCCTGCTGGCCACCCAGATCCCGGAGAGGACACCGTTGAGGCGGCAGTGAGGGAGTTGAAGGAGGAGACAGGAGCGTCCGACTTTGTAATGAAACCGGTTACTTACTATTCCGTTGACAGCGGCTTCGGTAAACAGTACGGCAGGCTGTTCATTGCCGAGGTTGAGACGCTTGGTGATATCAGTGATACGGATGAAATAGAGGGTGTTAAGGTATTCAGGCGACTGCCGCGTGACCTGTCCCTGCCGGAGGTGATGACAGTGCTTTTCAAGGTAGCACAGCAACAGATGGTCGGAAAGTCGAAGGTCTAAAGTTCTGAAGGTCCATTAAGTCGAAAGTCCTTAAAGTCCTTAAAGTATGAAGGATTTGCGATTTGCGATTTGCGAATTTCGATTAAATCGACAATCGAAAATCTGGAATCGAAAATTCCCCGATTGCCCATTGCCTGTTGCATACTGCCTGAAATGACTGCCGACTGAAGACTAGACTACTGCCTACTGCCTACTGCCTATTGCCTAATTCATATATAATCGATAGTGACCAGCTTCAGCCACTTATCCTCGAGTATCCGGGCGATACGCTTGACCACCGTGCGCCTTATCTCCAGGTCAACAGGGAGCGTAGGGTCCTGATGAGCCACGTTGATGCGTGTCCCGACGATGAAGTTGATTTCGTCGCTTTCCATAATCAGTTTAACGATCTTGTCTGCCGGCCCCTTTCCAAGCTTCACGCTGTTTTTGTAGCCCTTGACCAGCTCATTGACCTTCTGGAGGGTGAGTATGCCCTCGGTCACCAGGTCAACACCTTCCATAAAGCTCTCGGGGGGCAGGTCAGGATCTTCGAATATCAGTTCATCAACAATCTTCCGTTTGAGTTCACGGGCAACGATGTCGGCTGTTGTGCCTCCGCAAAGGATAACCTTCCCGTTATAGTCATTGACCCGTGTTGCCAGCACCTTATCCTTCTCCTCGTCATATGGTGGTCCGGAACAGAGCAGCAGTTTCCGTGGCTCCCTGAAATAGAGAATGGCGCACGAGATGTCATCCTTGGCTTCGTAATTATCATACTTGTAGGCCATGGTCACCACCTTACCGGCAAGAACAGAAGCCGAGATAGATGGGTCACTGGTCACTAGGGAGACCATGTACTGCTGAACGTTGTCGCGCTCCCAGCCGAGAGGCCATGCGCTGCTTCCCATGCCACTCTGGGCTACACCGTCGGAGAGCAGGATGATGCGGTCTTCCTTTGTGGGATAGAAGGTGCATTTACGCAGCCGCTTGCCGGCATTCCGTCCCTTGTCAAGAATCACGTCCTTCCAGTCCGGCTCGAAAGGCTGGTTTCCCCTGAGGATGATGCAGCGGGGGTTGTCATACTCCAGTATGTTGGCGCGGCCGTCGCTCTCTATGTCCACTATCGAAAAGGTGGCGTAGCTGATTTTCCTCTCGGAGCATACGGGGAGGGTGTTCATGATGATCTCTGCAATACGGTCGGGCTCCTTGTGCTCACGCGTGAAGTTAAGCGCCATGGTAGAGGTGAGGGTGGCAAGAATATTAGCCTTGACGCCGTGTCCCATGCCGTCGGAGAGGACAGTGATGATACGGTTCTCCTCACGCACGTTCTCCGAGAGGAAGACGTCACCGCAGATACGCTCACCGTGATGGTTGCGCTGCTGGCTGTTGACCTCGATGAAGAACTCCCTCTCCATCACTGCCGCCTGACTACTTTCCGGGTTCATTCTTTTTCTGGCGGAATGATTCAACAATGGAGTTTAGCATCTTCTCAGTGTCAGATGCTCCCTCACCGAGAAGGAAGCCAATCTTCTGTACCATCTCCAGGTTTTTGTCGATGACATCTGAGACCCGGGTGATAACCTCCTCACGCTGCACCTCGGGCGAGAAGAGATCACGGATAACGGCACCTGCTATCCTGTTCTGCCTGATGGGGAAGATGGAGACATTGAACATCCGGTCCTCGACCTGTACATCGCGACTGATTACCGACTCGTTCTCACGAAGCACGAATGAGAAGATGTTATACACGTTGAAGGGCAGCAGTGTCTTCAGATCAGCACCACGCAGGCCCGGAATGATCTCAGCAATAGCCTTGGCATCTTCACCTATGATCTCCAGGAACCGTTCGTTTGACTGAAGTATCTTCAGCTCGTTATCAACTATCACCACCCCGTTTGGCAGCTTGTTGAGCATGCTGTTCATTGTATCTGACGCATCCTGTGCGACGTCCTTCTCTCTCATGGCCAGCTCCTCCGACTCCTTAAGGGCTTTCTTTGTCTCGGAAAGTTTCTTGTTGGTCTGGCGCAGGGTCTCAATATACTCCTGCTTGTTGCGGAGGTTGTAGGTGTGGCACATCTCCGGCACCGCCAGTCCCTTTGCAACTGTAGATGCAAATTCACGGCATGATCCATAACCGCATGCATTGCAGTTAAGCTCCTCTGATCGTCTCTCCTTGCCTATTATCTTCATGACCTCATTGATGGCCTCCGGGGTGGGTTCAGGTATTCGCTGGTCATTGGCTCTGAAAGTGCGGGCCAGGTCAAGAGATGACCACCGGTCGAGATCCTTCTGCCACTGATGGCTGTCGAGTGCTTCTACGCGCTTCTCGGCATACTGCTTGACAAGGGAACGGCGTCTGAACCGCTCGTCGTGCCTTATCATCCCTGGGCCCAGCATGCACCCCGGGCAGAAGAAGAGGTTAAAGTGATGTTTTATTGTGTCTATATGATGATCGAAGTCGTTGACAGCCTCCTTTACATCCTCGGCGCCGGAGGCGGTGATGACCTGGCTCGATACCAGGTCACGTTTAATACCTGCAGCCTGGAGTATGCCTGCAGGGTAGGGGTAGAGCGCTCCCCAGTTGCCAAAGGGAGGGTCGAACTCAGCCATCTTTACGGTCTTTTCCCGGATCTCATCCTCATCGAAGAGTTGGCGGATCTCAATGAATGTCAATACTGCTTCAACGAGATTCCTCTCCTTGTACAGTGAGGCCTCTGCCTTGATATCAATACACGGGCCTATGAAGACGTTTGCGACATCCTCGCCGTAGAGATCACGGGTGACCATGGCCGTAGCCACCATGGGAGATACCAGCGGCGCCAGGTTGGGCACAAGATTGGGGTGGTACTTCTCAATCATCTCCACAATGGCGGGACAATTGGCAGTGATGTAATACTTACCGCTCGACTCTTCGAAGAGCTTTTTATAAGCATAGGCAACCAGATCAACCCCGAAAGAGACCTCATGAACATAGGTGAAGCCAAGCTTTCTGATCATTCCCACAAACTTGCGGTAGTCAGTGATGTCATCAAACTCCGATGCAATGCTTGGAGCAATGAGCGCTGCGGTCTTACGTCCCGAACCCAGCAGTTCCCTCACCTGTCTCCTTGAGTCCATGAAGTCGATTGCCCTCGGGGAACATGAGAGGAAACAGAGCCCGCAACCTATGCACCTGTCGGCAATTATCACCGGGTGCTGCCTCTCGGGCTTGACCTCTATGGCATTCACCGGGCATGCCCTCACACAGGAATAAGAGTTGCGGCACTTATCCTCATTTATGTAAATTACCTGATCGGGTATCTTCATTATCAATGCATTAAGTTAAATTGGCCGATTATACCAGCTCCTTCTCAAGGATTTTTTCTATGTCTTGCATACTTACCTGCGCAAACAACTTTCCGTTGATGATGATGAACGGACCTTCATTGCAGCGGTTCATACATCTCGCTCCCCGGAGCACCACCTTGTCATCGAGGTGATTCTTCCTGAGATAATCTCTCAGAACCTGTACTACCTCCCTGTTACCTCTTGAGAAACAGGAGCTTCCAAGGCATATTTCAATATCGTAAGATTGTCCCAACGGCCCTCTTTTATTTCATATCCACTCAAAAGTACAACAAATTTCATTTGCCCGCGATATCCAATATTCAATTTCAATCGTTATTTGTTAATAAAATAACAATGTTTTTGAAATAACAATAATTATTCATAATTTTGTCTGAATCCTAAAAGTCAGATCATTTTAATAATGAGTAAGATAGATGATATTCTGAGTCATTACAGGGAGGGAAGTCATGATAGTCTCATTCCAATCCTCCAGGATATACAGGAAGCTGAAGGGTATCTGTCTGAGAATGCGATAGTCAGGATTGGCGGTTTCCTTCACATGTCCACTACCAAGATATTTGGCCTGGCGACCTTCTATGACCGCTTCCGGTTTTTTCCCTGCGGTAAGGTACACCTAAGGATATGTAACGGTACCACATGCTTTATCAATGGCTCTACCTCAGTGGTGGCAGCAGTCCGCGAGGCACTTGGCATCGAGGCGGGTCAGACGACGCGCGACGGGCGGTTCAGTTACGAGCTTACTTCATGCATGGGGGGATGCAACGAGGGTCCCGTTGTGGCAACCGGTGAAACCTATTTTACCCATGTCCGTGTTGAGGATATACCTGAGATGATTTCAAAACTCAAAGCGCTGGCTGACCTGAAATGAAAGAGCATACAGAAAATGAAACCAGGGATTTCCTGGTCAGGGAGGTGCTCATGCACGGTTCTGACACGCTGCCGGCAGCCACAGAAAAGCGGCTTGCTGAGATACGCCGTGACAAGCCCTCAGTGCCTGTTATCTACGTGGCATCGGGCTCGGCAGCCATCATTGCAGGAGGACTTAAGAGCGCCGCCGCCGCGGAGCTTTACCTCAGTGAGATGGGTATCCGCGGAATGATAATAATGACCGGCTGCCACGGACCTGCCGTCTTCGAACCGATGGTATGTGTTCATCTGCCCGGGAAAAACAAGCTTATTTTCAGGAATATTTCCGAAGACAAGATAGAACCGCTGTTAAACGGCGTTTTTCACAATGACATGCCCGTTGAGGACCTGGTTGCCCAGATTGGCACAACCGGATTTGAGGCATGGCATGACATACCCTTCGTGGAGGAGATTCCCTTCTTTAAATTGCAGAAGCGCGTGGTGCTGAGCAACTGCGGTTTCTATGACCCGGAGAATATTGAAGAGTATATTGCCCGGGGAGGCTACAGGGCTTTCCTGAAGACCATACGCAACTATACACATGAGGAGGTTTGTGACATCGTTGAACGAAGCGGACTGAGGGGGCGAAGCGGTGGAGGGTTCATTACCGGCCTGAAATGGAAGTATGCCCTTAACTCTGCCTCGGACAACAGGTATCTCATCTGCAACGCAAAAGAGAGTGACCCTGGCTCATATGCTGACAGGTCGGTTTTAGAAGGAGACCCGCACAGGCTCATTGAGGGTATCTGCATAGCATCATATGCCATCGGGGCCTCCAATGCCATCATCTACCTGAAGACAGGTTCTCCCCATCCCCTGGCCAGGCTCAGGAAAGCACTCGAGGCTGCCCGTAGCTACGGGATCATCGGGCATAATATCCTTTCCAGCGGGTTCAACCTGGATATTGTTATCAGGGAGGAAGCCGGGGCATTTGTCTGCGGTGAGGAGACAGCACTGATAGCCAGCCTCGAGGGCAAGCGCGGCATGCCGGAGCTGAAGCCGCCATATCCGACCACAAGCGGCCTCTACGGGAAACCGACGGTGATTAACAACGTCGAGACCCTGATGAATGTCCCCCTCATAATGTCGCACGGCCCGGAGTGGTTCCGCGCCATCGGAACTGCCGGGAGCAAGGGCACCAAACTGTTCTCCCTTGGCGGCAGGGGACGGTTTACAGGTTTGATAGAGGTGGAGATGGGTACTCCCTTCAGAACCATTGTAGAGGGTATAGCCGATGGCATCCGTGAGGGGAAGGCATTCAAAGCCTTGCAGATAGGCGGACCATCGGGAACATTCATTACTCAACAGAATCTTTCACTCACGGTTGATTTTGACCTGTTGCGGGAGAACGGCATTGCCATGGGTTCCGGAGGGCTCATTATAATTGATGAGACCACCTGTATGGTAGACTTCGTGAGATATTTCATGGAGTTCATCCACAAGGAGAGTTGTGGCAAGTGCATCCCCTGCCGTGAGGGTACGGGACGAATGCTCGAGATACTCGAGAATATTATACGCAAACCCAATACAGAAGACTCCAACGCCACACTTGAGAGGTTCAAGGGGGTGATGCAGCTCGAGACCATCGCTTCGGTGATGAAAGACACATCGCTCTGCGGACTGGGACAGACAGCCCCTAATCCGTTTATGAGTGCCATGACCAGCTACCGCGAGGAGTTCGAGGAGCATATCTTCGACAGACGCTGCCGTGCCAATGTGTGCCGCGGCCTGAGAACATTCAGTATTGATGTCGATAAGTGCACCGGTTGTACCGTGTGTGCCGCCAAATGCCCGGTGAACGCCATCTACGGAACAAGGCTCCAGCCATTCTTCATCGTTGACGACAAATGTATCGGTTGCGGAATATGCTATGATGTATGCAAGTTCAGCGCCGTAACGGTAAAATAAGCCATGCAGTTCACAATAGAGGTAAATAATAAAAGCATTAAGGCAGAGAAGGGGGAGACCATTCTCTCAGCTCTTAACCGCAATGGCATCAAGATCCCCACGCTCTGCAGGATGGCTGAGTTTACGCCTACCGGCGCCTGCCGCATGTGCGTAGTGGAGGTGGAGGGCCGTGACCGGCTCGTCACCGCCTGCTCGGCACCGGTGGAGGAGTGGATGAAGATACAGACCCACTCACCCCGCGTGATCCGGGCCAGGAAAACCATTGTGGAGCTTCTGCTCTCGAACCACCCTGACGACTGTCTCTACTGTGACCGTAATCTCGACTGTGAGTTGCAGAGGCTTTCCGATGAGATGCAGGTCAGAGAGAGACGCATACGCGGAAGCAAGATCAAACCCCGTCGTGACCAGTCGAGCCCCGCCATAGTGCGTGAGCTCTCAAAATGCATACTGTGCGGCCGCTGCCTGAGGGTTTGTGAAGAGGTAGTAACCGCAACATCAATAGACTTCATAGGCCGCGGGCGATACACCCACGTGGGGCCGGCAATGGACCGCGATTTCAACTTCTCAAGCTGTATCCACTGCGGCCAGTGCGTGCTGGTATGCCCCACGGGAGCCCTCCATGAGAAACACTACCTCTCCGAAGTGCAGGAACAGCTCAGCAAAAGCGATGTGACCAGGGTCATACAGTACTCACCACTGGTGCCCTACGCACTGGCAGGGGAGCTGGGAGTTAAATATCACCGCGACTTCGACAGGTTGATGAACGCTGCTCTCAGAAAGATCGGGTTTGACAGGGTGTTCCTGTCGGGCGCAGGAACAGATATTCTCATTACTGAGCTTGCTGATGCAGTGATAAGTGCCAGGGATAAACCCGGCAGGAAACCTTTGATAGTCTCTGCCTGCCCGGCCTGGGTCAAATACTGCGAACAGTTTACCCCCGGACTACTGCCCATGCTCTCGACACTCAAGACACCTCAGCAGATCTCCGGAGCAATCATTAAATCCGTTGTGCCTGCAACCGTTTACAAGCCGCGAGTCTACACCGTTTCTGTGACTCCATGCACAGCCATGAAGTTCGAAGCACGCCGTGACAGCATGACAAGGAAAGGCATCAGTGATATTGACACCGTTCTTACCGTCAGGGAGCTGGCAAGGCTTATAGTCCTCTACGGCATTGACATGTCCAATATTGATCCGGAGCCTGCAGACGAGCCCATGGCACTCCGCAGTTCGGCCTCACTGCTTGCTGAGGCCGCGGGAGGCATCACTGAGTCCGTCTTGCGTTTGATAGCTGTCATGGCAGGAGAAAAAGAGGCCGACAGACCGGCCGTAAAAAAACTGCGCAACAGCGGCACCTTCAGGGAAGCCATGGTGACAGCGGCCGGAGTGACTTATACCGTAGCTGTCGTTGACGGACTCAAGGGACTGGAGAAGCTTGAGAAGATGATTGAAGGAGGGGCTGACTATGACCTGGCAGAGGTGATGGTATGCCCTGGTGGTTGCGTCAACGGCGGTGGAATGGTGCCGGCAGGCTCAAAAGAGGCCGTACGCCAGAGAGCAAAATTCATATGGCAGACCGACGACCAGGAGGCGGTGAAAGGCCCCGAACAGTCTGCCTCGGTTGAAGCCCTATATGGCAAGGTATTTGACCAGTGCTCCGAACTCGCTGATAAGAAGTTGTTTCATACAAATTTCAGCAAGCGCGATGTATTGCTTTAAACGATAGCATAATGTTGGTATACACAATAAAAGAGCTCTGCCGTACCTGTTACACATGTGTCAGGGAGTGTCCGGCACGTGCCATCCGCATAGTAGGCGGACAGGCCGAGGTGATAACGGAGAGGTGTGTCGCATGCGGGAACTGTACCAAGGTATGCAGCCAGGGTGCAAAGGTGTTTGTGAACACCGTTGACATGGTAAGGAAAGTGGTGGAGAAACCCGGGAAAAAAGCCGCCCTGGTGGCACCCAGCTTCCCCGCGGAGTTCCATGACATCACTGACCACCGCATGGTGGTGGGAATGATCAGAGCGCTGGGATTTGATTATGTCGCCGAGGTCTCCTTCGGAGCAGACCTGGTGGCTCACCGCTATCGCAACCTCATCAGCGAGGCCGGTGCCCAAAACTATATCTCCTCAGACTGCCCGGCAATAGTATCCTTCATCAGGTTCTACCACCCGGACCTGACAACCAACCTGATACCTGTAGTATCCCCGATGGTGGCTATGACCAGGGTTATGAGAAAAAAATACGGTGACGACCTTTCCGTGGTCTTCATAGGACCCTGTGTGGCAAAAAAAGCGGAAAACGCCGAGGTGGACGTTGCAATTACGTTCCTTGAGCTGAGAGAGATGTTCGAAACTGCCGGCATCACTCCGGCAACAGCCGTTCCGTCGGAGTTCGATCCGCCACTGGGAGGCCGTGGCGCAATTTTCCCGGTAACACGTGGTCTTCTGCAGACGGCAGGAGTGAATGACGATGCCATCACCGGAAACATTATAGCCGCCGAGGGAAGGATAGACTTTCAGGAGGCTATAAAGGAATTTGAGGAGGGGATGATTGGCGGTCAGCACCTCGAGCTGCTCTGCTGCGAGGGGTGCATCATGGGCCCGGGTATGAGCAAGGGCGGCAAACAGTATAACAGGAGAGCCCTGGTCAGCACCTATGCACAGGAGAAGATGAGCAGCCTTGACATGGACGACTGGCGGAATAACCTGGAACTCTATGATAAACTTGACCTTTCTGCCCGTTTCCGGCCTGATGATAAGCGCCAGATGACAGGCGAAGAGGCAGAGGTGAGGGAGGTACTTGCCTCAATGGGCAAACTGACGCCAAAAGATCACCTGAACTGCGGTGCATGCGGGTATGACACCTGCTATGACCATGCCCTCGCGATTGTCAAGGGACTGGCAGAGGAGGAGATGTGCCTCCCATTTACCATTGATAAGCTTCACAGGTCAGTTCAGGACCTTGCTCTCTCCAACGCCAAGCTGACAACGATGCAGAACGCCCTTAAGCAATCTGAAAAACTTGCTCACATGGGCCAGCTGTCGGCAGGCATAGCGCACGAGCTCAATAACCCGCTGGGCGTGGTGATAATGTACAGCAATATCCTCCTCGACGAATGCAAGCCTGAGGACCCGGTGCGTGAAGACCTGAATCTCATCGTTGAACAGGCAGCACGTTGCAAGAAGATCGTCGGCGGCCTGCTGAACTTTGCCCGCAAGAACCAGGTGAATCACCAGTTCATAGACATAAGAAAACTTACGGAGAATAGCATTGCCGGCGTGGTGTTTCCTGAAAATATCAAGGCCGTGATTGACGACCGGACTACCAGTCGTGATGCCTCAATAGACTCGGAACAGATGACCCAGGTGCTCACCAACCTATTTAAGAATGCAATTGATGCAATGCCTGAAGGAGGTACCCTGAACATATGTCTTGAAGACACCGTAAGCGACGTTATTTTCATTGTCTCAGACACGGGTACCGGTATAAAGGACGAGGATAAACCGAAGATATTCGAACCCTTCTTTACAACCAAGGGACTGGGTAAAGGAACGGGACTGGGGCTGGCGACTACCTACGGCATCGTAAAGATGCATAAGGGACAGATCACCGTGGAGACAAACAATGACCCGTCAAAAGGGCCAACAGGCACAACCTTCAAGATCATCCTTCCGCGCAGAGCCGAATAGAGGCCTGCAGGATCAATGACCTTAAGAGATAAGGATTTTTACTAAATTACATAAATAATGAGTAGCAGAATATATACTGTCCTTCTTGCTGATGACGACCCCGATTACCTGTTCCAGGTGGCTTTTTACCTTCGCAAGGCAGGATACGAGGTTGTGGCGGTTGAGAGCCAGGCGGAGGCCGAGCAGGTCATCTCCAAGATGAAACCTGACATTGCTGTCTTCGACCTGATGATGGAGAGCGATGACAGCGGATTTATCCTCTGTTACAAACTGAAGAGAAAATACCCGGAGGTTCCGGTCATCCTTGCCACCGCAGTCTCAAGGGAGACGGGGCTCACCTTTGGCCTGAACAGCGGACAGGACCGCGAATGGATCAGGGCTGACCTCTATCTTGAAAAGGGAGTGAGACCGGAACAGCTTGACCTGGAAATAAAAAAACTTCTGAAGATATAGTATGGCACAGCTCAAAATACTTGTAGTAGATGATGAGCCTGGCATCAGGTCAGGCGTAGCCAGGATACTCGGGAATTTCCATGTGACCTATCCGTTTATGGATGAGGATTATACTTATAATATCCTGGAGGCCGCCACCGGTGAGGAAGGCATTGAGATCATTGACCGCGAGATGCCTGATATCCTGCTGCTCGACAACAAGCTGCCCGGTATACAGGGCGTTGAGGTGCTCGAGTATGTAAGGAAGAAGAACTATGACATCGTTGTGGCGATGATCACTTCATACGCCTCCATTGATGTGGCCGTCAGGGCTCACAATGACGGGGCCATTGATTTCATTCCCAAACCTTTTACCCCGCAGGAGCTCAAGGCTTCAATAGAGCAGATTACCAAACAGCAATACCTCAGAAGGATCACGCACAAACTGAAGGTTGAAGGGAAAAAGGTAAGGTTCCAGTTCCTCTCTGTACTCTCTCATGAACTGAAGGCGCCGCTGAATGCCATAGAGGGTTACCTGAAGATGATGCATGAGAGACAGATGGGCGATTCGCTTGATGAATACGCATCCGCCATTGAGAGATCCCTGCAGCGCATTGACAGCATGCGACACCTGATCATGGACCTCCTTGATTTCACCAAGGTAAGCTTCGAGCGCCAGCTGGAGAAAATGCAGAACGTCAGTCTCAAAGAGCTGGTATCAATGGCTGTGGTGACTGTAAGTCCCTATGCAATTCATAAGGATATTCACTTCGTGACGGATATAAAAGGTTGTGAGACGATATGGGCTGATCCCAATGATTTCGAGATTATTATGAACAATCTCGTCTCAAATGCCGTCAAGTACAATAACACCGGGGGAACAGTTACAATCACGGTCGACTGCAACGACAATGAATTTTTGTTATCAGTGTCCGATACCGGCATTGGCATGAATGCAGATGAAAAAACTATGCTTTTTGAAGAGTTCTCACGGATTAAGAACGACAAGACCCGTAATATCAGCGGAAGCGGCCTCGGTCTCTCAATAGTAAGGAAAGTGGTGGAGCTTTATCACGGGGTCATAAAGGTGGAGAGCATACCTGACAAAGGGTCGGTGTTTACGGTAATAATACCAAAGTTACAGGTTACAAACATAAAGGCTGAATTATGAAGACACTACCGGGAAAGACGGTTGAACGACTCAGTCAGTACAGGAGAGCACTGACTGCATCGCTCGCAGCAAACAGAAACTATGTTTTCTCGCATGAGCTTGCAGCCATGCTTCACATTACTGCCGTACAGGTCAGGCGTGATCTGATGCTGATAGGATATGGGAGCGTAATGCGCAAGGGGTATGACGTCAGGGAACTGATAAAGGCCATTGGCTCAATAATTGACGCCCGGAGCGGTCTCAATGTAGCCATAATGGGTATGGGTAACCTCGGACGGGCAATCACCGGATATTTCAGGGGTAAACGTACCAACATGAACGTGGTTGCCGCTTTCGATGTTGACCCGCAGAAGGTTGACAAAGTAGTGGCAGGAGTTAAATGCTACCACCTTGATCAGATGAAGAAGCTAAAGGACGAACTGGATATAGCCATTGCTGTGCTGGCCGTCCCTCCTGACCAGGCTGTGGCGGTTACGGCCATGCTTGTCAGCAACGGCATTAAGGGCATAATGAACTTCACCACCGTGCCGCTGAATGTCCCTGATAACGTCTACCTGGAGGAGTTTGATATGATCACCTCCATAGAGAAGGTGGCTTACTTTGTAAAGGAGAACAGCCAGCCGGCAGGATAATGAGGATTTTCAGAAGCTTCGGGGAGGCGGCGGTAATAAGCTCGCCTGTGGTTACAACGGGCTCCTTTGACGGAGTGCATATCGGGCACAAAACCATCATAAGGCGTCTGAAGAAGCTCGCCGCAGACCACAGCGGTGAAAGCGTGCTCATAACCTTCGATCCTCACCCAAGGATGGTACTCTATCCGGAGAGCGCAGGCAAGGGACTGAAGCTGATCTGCTCAAGGGAGGAAAAAATTGAGATGCTCCGCAAGGCCGGACTAGATAATGTCATAATCATTGAGTTTACACGTGAATTCTCACGCATCACCAGTGAGGAGTTTGTCAGGGATATTCTCTGCGGCATCTTGAAAGCCAGGGTGATAGTTGTTGGCCATAATCACCACTTCGGGTTTAACCAGGAGGGCGATTATCGCAACCTGTGGGAGTGGAGAGCCAGGTACGGTTTTGAAGCTGAGGAGATACCAATGCAGGAGGTGCAGAATGAGACTGTCAGTTCCACCCGTATAAGGCAGGCCCTGTCTGAAGGCTACATCCAGCGGGCAAATGCCTACCTTGATCATTTTTACCTGATAATCGGCACAGCTGTTGCGGAAGACCCGCGAATAACCCAGGATGTACCTCTTATTAAGATCCCCGTCACTGACCCTGTGAAACTGGTGCCACCTCCCGGACTTTATGCCGTATCATGCGCTGCTGAGACATTCTTTTCGAGGGGAATGGTCTATATCACAGGCAATGACGGGTCGCTGCCCGGCATTTATCTGCACCTGGAGAATTACGAGGATGACATCCCGGGAAAACGGATGACTCTTTTCTTCCACAAACGGCTCGGGATATCACAGTCAGACCTGCCGGCAGGGAAACTGCTTGCCGAGGGTGTAAGAGAGATGCGGGAGCTTATTTTCTGAGACATCTGAGGATAACCTGGTCTGAAAAAGTCTATCTTCGCCTGTTATATTGAGGGGAAGGAATATAATAACAAAGAAAATGAAATTTAATCCGGAAAAACTAAGCATACCAGACCGCCGCATGGAGTCATTCATCGATCCTTCGGAGATCTGGTCAATTCTAAATAACGCAAAGGCAGACAAGGTCAGGGTCAGGGAGCTGATCGCAAAATCCCTCTCCAAAGAGCGCCTCACCATGGCCGAAACGGCAGCGCTTATCAACGCCGAAGATGACCTCGTTGAAGAGATCAAGGCCGGCGCCCGTGAACTGAAGAAAAAGGTATATGGTAACAGGATTGTGCTGTTTGCCCCTCTTTACATAGGTAATAAATGCACCAACAACTGCCAGTACTGCGGATTCAGAGTCACAAATAAGGAGGCGAAACGAAAGACCCTGACTGATAGTGAGATAACTAATGAGGTTGAAGCACTTGAGGATAACGGCCAGAAGAGACTGATACTGGTTTATGGAGAGCATCCGGAGTATAACCCGGAGTTCATAGCCCATACCGTAAAACTGGTTTATGGAATCAAGAAGGACCGGGGTGAAATAAGAAGGGTTAATATCAATGCCGCACCACTTGATATCGACGGATTCCGCACCGTAGGAGCGTCGGGGATAGGTACCTACCAGATCTTCCAGGAGACTTATGATCCGGAGGCTTACAAGTTGTATCATCTGGGGGGAAAGAAGAGCGATTACAACTGGAGGCTCACGGCTCTTGACAGGGCTCAGGAAGCCGGCATTGACGACGTGGGAATAGGAGCTCTGTTTGGCCTATACGACTGGAGGTTCGAGGTTATGGGACTGGTGAGGCATACCAACCACCTCGAGGCCTGTTATAATGTAGGTCCGCATACCATCTCATTCCCGAGGATCAAGGATGCTTCAATGCTTAACCTTAACGGCAAGTATTATGTCAGCGATGATAACTTCAAGAAGCTGATAGCCATCTTGCGTCTGGCAGTGCCCTATACCGGACTGATTCTCACGGCCAGGGAGACTGCTGACGTGCGTCATGAAGCTATGGCATTCGGAGTGTCCCAGATTGACGGGGGAACAAAGCTTGAGCTCGGTGGTTATTCAGCCTCCAGGAATGAGACCCAGAACCTTAACCGCGAACAGTTCAAGATCAATGATGAGAGATCACTGGCAGAGGTGATTGACGAACTCATTGACAACGATTATATACCCTCATTCTGCACTGCGTGCTACAGGCTCGGACGTACCGGTGAGCATTTCATGGAGTTCTCAGTTCCCGGTTTTATCAAGCGTTATTGCACCCCCAACGCTATCCTTACACTGTCAGAGTATATCGTTGACTATGCCTCTCCCGCTCTGGCCGAAAAGGGATGGAAAGCCATAGAGAAGAACATGGCAGACCTCGATGAGGGAATGAAGGAGAGCATCAGAACGAAGATTAACCGCATCAGGAATGGTGAGCGGGATCTTTACTACTAAAACTATCAATCATGGTCAGGGTTATCGGAATTAAGATTACGGACAGGATCAAAGAGGCAGGGCTGGTTCAGAAGGCCCTCTCCGATCACGGCAATGTCATCAGCACACGCCTGGGCTTCCACGAACTAAGCGAGGAGCTCTGCAGCCGCGAAGGATTTATGATCATACATCTGGCAGGCCTGCCAGACGACTGTGAGGAGCTATATGCCAAACTGAACAGGATAGAGGGCATCTTTGTTAAAGAGATGGCTTTTTCGCATGGCCCCTCTGATGCATCCATGGAGTGCGAAGGCACCACCCTGCTCGGCGCCCTGGTGCCGAGGCGTGACGATCTGGGAATACAGGTTCAGAGCCTGCTGACAACATTCGGCTGCGTTATCAGGACCAGATTGGGAGTCAATGAGGTATATTTCGGCGAACCCGCCGGATTGATCATCCTGGAACTGGCTGGTGACAGATCGCAGTTCGTCTCACTGGAGAAAGCCCTCCGTGAGATCGAGGAGATAGCTATTGGCCGTATCTGCTTTCCTGCCTGAGAACCTGCCCCAGGAATACGGCGTTGACGAAGAGTTTCGAGGTGCCATACCAGATTGCCCTGAAATTGGTATCGTCATAGATAGAGATTACCCTTCCCGGACCCTGGTGGACGGTCACAACCGCGCTGTTACCTATCCTTTCGACATTCTCTTTTGAACAGTAACCGCTCATCAACGGATCAGCAGTGTATTTTACGGGGTTATTGTAGCTGCTGCCTGAGACCTTCGCTGCGTCTGCCCCGGTCTTGAATACCGGAAGGTAAGGATGTGTGTAGCCGTAACAGAGAGGGTGGGTGAGGTCAATCTTGGCACGGAAGATCGTTCCCGGCACTGACTGTATGGCTCTTTCAACGGCTCTTTCTGAATACGGGCGCTCAATGCCCGGGTTGGCTGCCGGGCTCTCAATATAGCTTATCTCAGCGAAACCGTTGGCAGCCAGCCAGCGGTTGCCTCCCCTGTAGCCTATAAGGGTGCCGCCTGACCTGTTCCACTCGCGTAGACGGTCAGTGGCATTGGGTGAGACCGTGGGATTGCCCGCGAAGATTATTACGTTGTACTTGTTCAGAGCAGCCGATGCCAGCCTTGACGGGGTGATGAGCGTAACGGGCATGCCGTAACGCACATCGAGCAGGTGCCATATCTCACCGGCATCGTCAGCCGGCGTGCCATCCTCAATAACAAGCATCACCGACGGCCTGGTCAGAACTGTAAATTCGCCGCTGCCGAGATCTATGCCTGAAGGGGTGAGACCCGAGGCAACTCCGTAGATTGTTATTCCGCACTCTGTGGCGGCCTGGTTAAGTATCTCCCTGATCTCCTCAGCCGGACGGGTATTCTCGCCATGCTGTACCATGACTGTGCCCTGTCGGAAGGTTCTTTTCTTGCCGTCAGCCATTATAGCAGTAAAAGGTGCAGTTGCCACCCGTGTGGTGAGGCCTGCGCTCTGAATCATGTAAAGAGCTTTGGGGGCATAGGTGTCACTCCATTCAAAGAGCCATGCGTAAGCCTTCCTTGTACCGGTAAGTGATCCTTCGGGGAAGGGTGGGGTGGTAACCCTTTCGCCTGCCATCCCGGCGGCCTCTGCTCCGGTCAGCGGGGTGTAGCTGAGGTTGAAGGCCAGGGGCATGACCCAGGTGGAGATATCATAGAAGACGGTGTCCGAAAAAGTCTTCACGGTTTCGAAGAGGCTCCTGACGAAGCGGTACTCCTTTTGCCTGGCGGGCACGAAATAGCTGTCGCCGGGTCCGTAGCTGATACTGTTCTTTGTGAGGGGCCGGTCACATTTGTAGACCTCTATCTTGTGCCTTAAAAGGTTCTCAACGAACCGGGCACATGCTCCCCTGTCATCGCCCGCATTGAAGAGGTATCCTTTCACCGGTGCGGCTTCAGCCTCCCTGAGGGCAGAGAGATAGAACTCCCGCTGCATATCCAGCAGCTTCACCCTCATGTTCATACCTGCCTCGATGGAGGAGAGCGAAACGTTGAACTGGTTCCTTATAGCAAAGGGGAAGGAGAGTACTCCGCCCGGCACATCGCGCAGGTGACCTTTGGTACCCGCCTGTTCAAAGAGGATACCTATCGATCCGTGTGCATCGGGGTAGGAGGAGCCTTTACCAAGATAATAATCGTCAAAGCTTTCTTCAGTGTAGTAGAGGCTCCCGATGGAGTCGAGATACCTTGCGTGGTAATTGCCTATTTCGGCTGTCAGTGCCTGGTTATCAGCAGGGACTACAGGGTTGTTGCGCGATTGTACACCGGGCTGGAAGAAGAAGGTGGAGTTGGCGCCCATCTCGTGATGGTCAGTGTTGATGTTCGGCATCCAGCGGTGAAATGCTTCCACCCGCCCCACGCTCTCAGGGTGCTGAAGCATGAGGTAGTCGCGGTTAAGGTCAAACCAGTAGTGGTTGGTGCGTCCTCCGGGCCATGCTTCATTGAACTCGCGGCCTGATGGATCGCTGCTGAGAGTCATTCCGCGGTGCATATTGACCCAGGTGGAGTGACGCTGCAGCCCGTCAGGATTCAGTGACGGGTCAATCAGGATAACGGCATTGGCCAGTAACTCATCGATCTTTGCCCCCTGGCCGGCAACAAGATAGTAGGCGGTGAGCACAGATGCGTTCTGGGCGCTTGACTCGTTACCGTGGACGCCGTAACCGAGCTTGATGATCAGCGGCATGTCGCCGGTCGTGACTGACTTTGAGACAGCAGGATCGGATAGCCTCAGGTGTTCCAGCCGTATCTCCTCAAGCCGTGCCATGTTCTTTTCCGAAGTGATTACCAGCTGGCCCAGCGGCCGGCCTTCCCAACTCTTTCCGTACTCTTCCCACACAGCCCTTCCTGATATGACGTCAAGAACCTTCATATAACCTACCAGCTTGTCATGGGTCACATGCCATTCGCCAACCTCATGGCCGATATAGGAGGATGGTTGGGGAATGGATTTATTGTAGGTCACATCAGACGGCAGAAAATAATTCATGCCGGGCTGTGCAGTAATCATCAGTGATACAAGAATTAGCACTGATGAAAAGAGAAGTTTTCTCATCATGTCAGGTTTGAAAATGTGCAGCAATTTCGGAAAAAATGAGATCAGTTGTTATGATGCAGATTAGTTCTGCAACATATTCACCGTCCGGACAGCCTTCTGTTGTAGTGAGGAGTGTCTCCCCATACTCCGAGGCCGAGGGTTGTACCCGGTATCAGATCAAAATTCAGACCGCTGATATTCGTTTTGTTGATTTCATTGAAACCAGGTTTGCCTTCATAGATCCTGTAACCGGGCCTGTATTTGTCCGGGGTGAGATTTGGCATCACAACATTTGCCCCGCTTGATATTGCCTTCTCCCTTCCGGCAGGGTCAATGGTCTGCATGGCGGTGGAGGCGACTATGTTGATATCCTTCATAATGATCCTGATGATGGCTATCATCCGGAGAGTAAGGTTGAAACGCTCCTTTAGAAATAGGTTGTCAGTGCCTCTGGCACCCAGTGGAGTGTCTGAGTGTTCAATGAATGGTCCCATGCCACACATGTCAATATTGAAATCGCGCATGAAAATTAAATCATCAGCCAGATGTGTCATCGTCTGGTAGGGAAGCCCCACCATTACCCCGGTGCCAGTCTGGTATCCCGTCTCCTGTATTATCTTCAGACATTCGAGTCTCCGGTGGTACCTGTGCAAATCGTCATCAGGGTGCACCCTTCGGTAGAGAGCCTCGCTGGCTGCCTCTATCCGCAACAGGTACCTGTGGGCTCCCGCATTAAACCACCGCTGGTAGGTCTCTCTGGTCTGCTCCCCCAGGGAGAGAGTTATCCCCAGCTGTCCTCTGGTAAGTTTTCTGATAGTGCGGATGAGCTCCTCCATGTTGTCCACATATGCCGTGGATGGATTCTCTCCTGACTGGATGGCAATGGAGCCGAAGTTGAGCCTGTATGCTGTCAGGGCCGCCTCAATTACCTCATCGTTGGTAAGCGTATATCTGTCGACTTTGTGATTTTCACGCCTGATGCCACAGTATAGGCAGTTCTTACCGCATATATTCGAGTATTCAATTAGTCCCCGCAGGTAGATGCTGTTGCCAATATACCTGTCCCTGACGGTGACAGCCCTGCGGTAGAGGATAGGAGATTCTTCCTCACTGCATTGAAGCATGGCAAGGATATCTGACCGGTCGTATTCCTTCTTTTCAAGTATTGAAGATAGTCCTGTCGCCATGTTACTTTTTAGCCTTGCAACAATAACACCTCATCACCGGTATGGTTCACACTCCTGCTGATTTGTTTTCAGAATCCTCTTCCGAACATCTGCCATAGTGTTCTCTTCATCTCCTGCCAGCGGGTCATTGAAGCGAAGGCAAAAGAGTTGGTATACTCTGTGACTGCCTTCCTTGCTTCGTCATTTTTTCCTTCTTTAACAAGTACTTTTACTCTCTCTTCCAGTGCCGGCATCTCGCTCAGAGCCTTTCGTTCCATCTCTGCCACAGCCGGTTCAATGAGTTTGCGTCCCTTCTCCCAGTTTACTGTCGAGAGCCTGTTGGCTTCACGGAAAGACCAGATGGCGGCATCTTCGCGGTAGCGGTGCTGACCGCATATGCGGAAGCTCTCAGGCAGAGACATGGTACCCGAGAAGATTGGTATCCGCGGACTCTGTCCCGGGTTGTCAAATGAGAACCAGGCTACTGCGCCTACTTCTTCAGGCAGCCAATCGCGGCACTGTATGACGTGCGAGTAGGAGCACCCTGCAATGGCAATGGCCCTCTGAATCTTGATGGTCCCGGGTTTCAGCTCATTGACCAGTTTGCGCATATCGGGGCTCATCCAGTTATTGGCGATGGGTGACTTGACGGTGTCAGTCACTTCGTTGCCGGCTTCATCCTTGCGGGTGACACTGACCATAAGATTCTGCGTCATGTCATAAGGAGTACCTTCATAGGTCTCGCGGAAGAGAGCCATCACGTCACTCACGGAAAGTTTCTTATGCGGCTTCACCGAGAATGGAAGTTCATCCATCTCCATTGTAAGTCCCAGGTCCGGAGCCAGGGTACTCAGGACAAAGAACTCCCGGATGTCATAGGGTTTGCGGGTGCCAATCACCTTGTAGAATTTGAAGGGGTCCTTACCGTCCCAGTAACCCAGTTCCTTTGCCTTCTTGCGAAGGTCCTTGGAGGTCATGAAGTGATCAGGGTCATTGAACTTCACATCAGATATCCTGGGTATGTTGGCGGCTATCCCCACATGGTCATCGGGGATCCTCTGGGCGACCCAAAGTGAGGAGGGTTTGCCCGGGCCTGATCCGGCTATCTCAAGCTGCCAGACCTCTTTTGGGTCTGCTATGGTTATGCACTCTGCCATGTCGCCGTAACCGTACTGTTCAGCCAGTGATCCGATTAATGCAATGGCCTGTCTGGCTGTAGTGCAGCGCTGAAGGGCTATCTTCTCCAGTTCCTCTATGAGGAATAATCCGTCGGTGTTGATGAGCTCCTTGCGACCGTAGATGGTGGTTTCGCCTATGGCCAGCTGCTTTTCATTGAGGCAGGGATAGGCTGTGCTCAGGAAGGCGAAGGTCGATTTCACCTCGGGGATTTCGCCTTTGCGGGTCACATTGGTCATATCCCAGGCGGCCTCGGTCTGCAAGGTGCCCCAGTAGACATGGTGCACAGTATCCCTTTCGAACTTCATTGCCGGAACCACCTCAAGCCATGTACGGTATCTTCCGTCACAGGTATGTGAGGTCATAACCGAACCGTCAGTAGAGGCCAGCCTGCCTACCATGATGCTGGTGCAGTTCTCAGCATATCCGGGACCGTCAGGATCAATATCTTTTGTTATCTGTGCGCCGGCAAGCAGCGGGAATATTGCCAGCAGGAGGATAAATCCGGTTCTGACTGTGGGATTGCTTCTATTGCTTTTCATCCATTAGTAATTTGGTAACAAAAATAGTCTGACTGATCGAATCTGGTTGCCCAAATATAATATTATGCAGCATATTATTATCAGGCAGTAGGAAATAGGCAGTAGGCAGTAGTGAGGCAAAGGAAGGTTAAAGTAGGAAGGTTAAGGTGGGGTTAAGGCAGTAGGAAATAGGCAGTAGGCAGTAGTGAGGCAAAGGAAGGTTAAAGTAGGAAGGTTAAGGTGGGGTTAAGGCAGTAGGAAATAG